>Ga0315549_1000443_pt1 | contig 49456 bp, 38 predicted proteins | sample SalMarSW160200MG_FD_203101 | JGI IMG/M metagenome (GOLD analysis project Ga0315549, IMG submission 203101) | Salt marsh sediment microbial communities from the Plum Island Ecosystem LTER, Massachusetts, United States - Salt Marsh Sediment SW1601-200 ...
ATCGAAACCGCGATTGATCAATCCGGCAGATGAGACCTGCGCCACAATATCCTGCGGCTAAATTTAGATTGACATACAATGAGAAATTTTCTATACTCTGTTCATCAAAAAGCGAGTTCTTATCAAAGACTAAAGTGTTACCTATGTCTCACGACCGTACCCTCTAGATCTTCCAGATCTTTATGTCTGCCGGCCCCGTGTTTATTCTTCTTGAAGTCTTGGAATGAGACAACGCTAATGCGTTATGGCGATTCAACTTGAACCTTTATACGTTGCAGGATCTTCAGCAATTCCGTCCCCGTAACGCTATATGTTATATCTTCAACATATGAATCACGCCCGAAGCTGGCATCCGACTTGAGGTAAGCCTGTATGAGCACTCTTGTTGAATCACCGGTCGTTGTCATATTGAATATGGCATGCATGGTGTCTGACCCGGTATAACCCAGCCTCCTTCCTTCAAGGATAAGGTTATCGCTTGTTTCAGAGACTACTTTGAATTCCAACTTCTTAAAATCATTGATAATCGCAGACCTAATCTTCCCTCTATCTGTGGTGTTGAAAGTCACTACTGGTTGTCCGGACTGCGTGGTTGCACAACCTGTAAGCATTAAGCCAATAAGAATCGTATCCACAACAACGGCAATTGCCCTCTTCATTTTGGTTCTCCTTTCTAACGGCTAATAGGTTTTAGGCCGCGGCAACATCGTGCCGTATTGAGGATGGCCCACCTAACACGATCATAAATAATAGTTGCCAAAATAGCAGGATTTATTAGGAAAAAAGGGCCGGCGCCATGGGCGCCGGCCCTTTTTCTCACGCTCATTCCCCACGCGCCGGTCAGTTAAAAATTGATATCAAAGGTAATGGAATATGTCCGAGGATTGATATACGTGCCGTTTATGGTTCCTGTCCCGACAGCGTAAACGTTTTGTGGGCCGAAACCAGCCTGGTCATCTGAGTACGAAATCGAAGACAGGGCATCATTGTCAAAGATGTTCTGAACCGAGAAGCGAAGACCCCACATATTGCCGGCGGGCATCCAGCGGTTTGAGGAATACATAAACGAAACATCGCCCGTCCAATAGGCATCCCGGCCGGGCATTGTATACTCTCTAATGGGATCACCAATATTTAAATATTGATCAATCCCTTTGTCTTCATAAAAGGCCGTGCCGGAGGCCATTAGCATGTCACCGCTGCTGAATCGAAAGGTATGCGTGTACGACGCATTGCCACGGATGGGCGCTCCTCCAAATTCATAGCCGGCCATGTCAAAATCTTGATACTCTCGATATGCACTATCCGCGTCCGGGAATAGGGCAACAATGGCTTTCAGCTTGTTGTAGGGCGACGCATATTTGTTTTTTCTCCATGAAGCGGAAACCGACACCCGATCATCCATGGTGGGGAGGTAATCGACGCTCACAGAAATACCTTGCTGTTCAGCTCCGCCGGGAGAGATAGCAGCATACGAAGAATAGTCATAGTCATTTATATCGATCATACCATCCGGGTAACGGTTGGCGGGATCATTCGGATCATATGGCGTACCTCCTTCGTCCGGGTTGCCGCCAACGTCATCGCAAATATGATCACCATTATCGTCCGCCCAACAACTGTTGACAAAGGCCCAGTCGCTATAGTTTTTGTAGTCATAGTAGTAATAACCTGCGTTAACTTGCAGTTTATTGTCAAGAAACCGGCTCTTAAAACCAAGCTCCCAGGCATTCAAGAATTCCGGTGGGATTGCATTTCCATAGTATGATATATTGCCGGATTTATACCCCTTCGAGAAGGTGAGGTAAGGCATAATGTCGTCAGTGGGAAAGTAACTGATATTGGCCCTGTAGGTGAGTTCCGACCACTCTGCATGCCTTCTGTAGAAATCATCAGACATATAATCACCATAATAGTCCTTAGCATCCCAGTTCTGACGAAGACCGGCGGTGAAGTTCCATTTTTCTAAAGGCATCCATGATGCCTGGGCAAACGCTCCCTCTGTTTCGGTCTTTATTTGAACACTGAAGTGTCCAAACATATTATTCTCCGACCACATCACCTCGGTAGTCGCATCTCTTTGTGCCATGACACCGACGATCCATTCAAGCTTGTCGCCGCCAGCTATGGTCGTATTCGACGTGAGTCGTGCCTCTATCGAATTTGTTTGACCACTATCTTTTGTCCAGTCAAATCGCATAGGGGTCCCGATTCGAACAGCGACTTGAGTATAAGGCTGAGTAGCAGTAACTTCTGCATAAGGACCATAAGGAGTCATTGTAAGCGTAAACGGATAAGGATAGAGATAAGCACCACTAGCCCACCAAAAATCCTTGAACTCAGACAGGGAGCGATGGCCGTACTGGATCGTCGCTGTCGCAAAATCAAAGTCATAGTCTAGTATACCCGTGAATCCATAATGTTGGGCGTCGACGTAGTTGTATTCATAAGTGTTACCCATCGCCCATTTAGCTTCACCTCGTGAATGGACCGGGCCGCCACTTTGATAACGGGCGTCATATAGTGCATTCGTCGTCTCCACATCATTTGCCACGATCTCAATGCCCCCATATGTGTCCAAATAGTATCCACTAGAGGAAAAACCACCCATGGGCATGCCCTCATCATCCTGCTGCATAATATCAGCCGCTAGGTTGATAGTTACGCGATCATTCGGCTCCCAACGCCAAGATGCACGGTGTGACCACGAGTTGGCATTGCCAAACCCCGAATCACTGTAACCGTCGGATATATTTCTGCGGCCGGCAATACGCATGGCCATCTTATCTCCCATGGGGAAATTAAGCGCCCAGTCTGCTCGATAACGACCGTAATTGCCGGCTTCGATCGAAGCGTTGCCGCTGAATTCACCTAAAATCGGTTTTCGGGTAATGATGTTCATGCTTCCAGCCGTAGATCCGCGGCCGTAAAGGGTGCCCTGAGGGCCCTTAAGCACTTCAATTCGCTCGAGATCGAAGAAAAAGTTGTCCAGACCAGTAAACAAGGTAAGCTGAACGCCGTCCAGGTGGGTCGCGACTGTCGATTCATAAATAGGGTTAAAATTCAGCATTTGAACTTCCCGGATGCTGATAAGGTTAAAGGTGCCCACCGTGCTGGTGATACTGAGATCCGGTATCATTTTCTGGAGATCGTACATTTGGTTTATATTATATACACGCATCGTATCCGGCTGGACAACAACGATGTCCATCGGGATTTTTTGTAATTGGGCCTCCCTTTTCTCGGCTGTCACAACGATCTCTTCCAGCATAAATTCATCGCTGCTTTCTTCCTGGGCAAATGCCAAGCCTGATGTCCCCAGCGTTAGTGAGATAATGAACAGTGTCAGACAAAAAAAACGCCAATACTTAAAAAATAAATGTCTTCTTCCCCCCATAATAATCCTCCTCTTTCTTGAATGTTCAATGGTAGCAGGGGGAATCTTATAATCTCTTTGAAAGCACAGAAATCATCTCCCCTACTTATAACTTTTAAGCCTTGCCGATATACAAGGGAATATCATTTCCCGGAAATCCGATACCTAACCTCCTGTCTTCATGATGAATCACTTTGGGGAAACTCGGATTGAGCCCTTTTTCATTGCTGGAGTTGTCTCAAAAAAAATCAGGTGCCATATAGGTGAAACCGTAATCCCTCCTCTTGCAGACAAGGGTTGTTCAGGGCAAAAGGTGTTGATAAGACAATGTTTTTTTAGCGAGAATAGTTGATTTGATAAGATAATATTTTAATGGGTGAATATATATAAAAATGAAACTCCTTTGTCAAGTAAAATGTGATAGTTTGATAAGAATTCCCTTTTTGAGGGATGAAGTATATGGAGTTCGGCGTTGTGTGTCAATAGAAAATTGAGACTGTTCAATAATTTTTATAATAATGATATCAATTAGTTGCAGAGGTGATTTTAAGGAGTTACCCCCAATTTTATGGTATTTGTATACAATTTAACCCCTTATTCATACAAAGTTACCCCCAAATTTCTTGAAAAGTTACCCCCATTTTTTATGGGGAATACATAAATCGTTCTTTGACAATAAAATACCGATAATTTTCAGTTAAAACGACGAGTTGTTTTGATTTCTTCCGCCCGTTGCGGCACCATGAATTATTGAACACCCCCCGGGGTATTTATTGAACAGCTCATGAGGTGCCGCCATGGGAGAAATCCAGATCCCTTTTCCAACAGTTTCCAGTGCCGGAGCGGACCTAGTCGATCCTGAAAATGACCTGGTCAATTACTTTCTTGCTATCGAGCTGCAGCCCATTGCTCATGTGGTTGAAAGGGCCTTTAGCAATCGGGGACCAAAAGGATATGGCACATCGCTTCTTCTCTCTCGCATCCTCAAGGTTAAACAGGTATTTATCTCTGATCGTGTTCTGGTTAAACGACTCAAAGAAGTGGCGACCTATAGAAGGCTGTGTGGCTTTTCCGATGGAAAAGTCCCTGTCCATAATACATATCATACCTTTAGGAAGGCCATTGGACCTGAAGGCTACGCTGAGATTCATGCAGGCTTTGTACGTCGTGCTAATGCCCTTAACCTTCTTGATCCAAAGCTACCGATGCTTCCCAAGAACAGACGAAAGGGACTCATTGTTATCGCCGATTCAACCACGATCCGCGTCTACTGTTCGACCAACGGCAAGAAACAGTCTGATGGCACATGGCTCTTTACGGATCCCTCTGTAACCTTTGGCCGTCCTCATCACCGGGATAAATTTCCTGTTGGTCATAAAGCTCATTCACTCATGGCTGTTACAGGAATACCTTTAGTAAGCGTCATCAGCTCAAGGAATGAATCAGACCAGGATTACCTGTTTTCTCTTTTGAGTGAACTCTCCCCGCCTTAAAAGGCGGGGCTTCGCAATCGACATCATTTTATAAGATCTTTGAATAAGTCCTTTTGCCGTCATTCCGGACTTGATCCGGAATCCAGAAAGTCCTTGAAAACACTGGATCCCCCGGTCAAGCCGGGGGATGACGATATTACAACTTTTATAACGTTTTACAAAGGTCTCTTTATGATGCCGACTTATAAGGAAAAATTTTTATTCAGCATTCATCCCCGCTTTGAAAAGCGGGGTATTCTGCTAATATTTCATAAATTTCGTGAATACTTCCCGAGCTTAAAGATCGCTTACATTGTACTGGACCGGGGATATGATGCAGAAGAGATACACAGAATACTTTATGAAGAATATAAAATCATCCCTGTCATCATCCGAAAGAAAACAGCTTATCCAAAAGGGTATACCCCGGAGGGGATCCCTCTCTGTATCTGGGGTTTACCAATGAGCAGAACCGGAATAGATTATACTCGAAAGCGCACCAGATATGCGTGTCGGAAAAATTGTCAAAGAGCAAAACAGATGACTTTTAAATGCCCATATAGGGATAGCTCATCTTCCAATGGGTTGATTGAATACACTAACTTTAAAGACAGCTATCGGAAATATGGCCCTGCAATACCGGACTCAATAATCTATAAAAACTCAAACCCTTGCGCACAGCTATTGAAAGAAACTATGGCTTGGTAAAGGAAAATCGTTATCGCATGGAGACAACCAATACTTATATGGGTTTGGATAACGTCTCGATGCATGTTATAGAGCATGATATCGCCTTGACTCTTGATATCATCTTTACTTTTAAAAAAGATGGGAAAATCAGCCCCGTCTTAAAGTTGAATTATTGAACAGTCTCAAATTACCCCACCATATTGTAGGCCTTCAAACATTTTGGACATGTAAGAGGATCTACTTTCCCGGATCAAGTCCGGGACAGGCTCCTATCTTCTGAATCAGCTTTGCCCAGTTTTATATTGTTGGTGATTCTCGTTAGTTACACTAGGCGTAGTTACATTAAGATTTTTATTGCTTTTCTGTTTTATTGATGGTAAAAGGAAATTATTTTTAAGGTAAACAACGGCCTTTCGCCGTGAGATAGGAAAGCGCTTTGCGGTTCCATAGATATGAAATATAAGCGTCCTCATGAGGAAGGCCCCCAAAGAGGCGACCATAAGGAGGACGCGATGAAGGATTGGCAAAGCATGGCCCATTATTAGCAACTAAAACAATTTGATAGGAGGGAAAAATGAAAAAATTCATCTTTGTATCTTTGTTCACTTTGTTGCTCGTGTTTTCATCCAGCGCCTATTCCGCTGAGGAAGGATGGTATGTGAGGGGCACTATCGGACCGGCTCTTCTCGATGATGCTGACGTAACCGCATTATCTAAGGCTGACATAGAGGCTCTAATTGGAGAGGACCTGCCTGATGGTACTACATATGCCGGTGAATTAGAATTTGATCCGGGCTTTTTTGTTAATTTTGCGCCAGGTTATAATTTTGGCAACTTCAGATTAGAAAGTGAATTTGCATATCAGCTAAACAACGTAGACAAGATAAATCAAAGTTTAAACATACCAGGCATTGGCTCTGAGAGTGATAGCTCATATGTAAATGGCGGTAATGTGACCACTTTATCATTTCTATATAATGTATATTACGATTTTCTTAAAGGTAGTGCGGTCCGGCCATACATTACTGCGGGAGCAGGTGTAGCAAGGGTAAATGTGGAAATAGAAGGCGACGACGATACGGACTCCGTACTTGCATCCCAGGTTGGTGTGGGCTTGAGTTATAATATGAGTGAAAATTCTACCCTGGATTTCGGATACCGTTATTTTGCGACATCAGATATAGATGCTTTTGGGCTTGAACTTTCAAATTCAAGTCATTCCCTTCTATTAGGCGTAAGGTATAATTTCTAAGGACATCTGTTTCAAAACGCCTGGCAGTTTTTTCAACGGCATGACGGGCGTAAAAGCCCGTCATGCTCCAGGCAGTCGCATCGCCTAATGATTATTTTGTGAAGCTTTACTATTTTGCTTGATATACAAGTCAAAACTCTCCTATAGTCACACCCCCAAAAGGTGATTCTTATCAACTCAACTCAACCAGTTACGCCCCACTCATAATCAGCGACAAAATGAGTTCAATAAAGGTATAGAGAAATTAGAGGCTTTTATTAAGAATAATGAAGAGCCAGTATATAGAGACTGGTGCGGAACGATGGTTTATGGAAAAAAATAGAGAATTCTTATAAGAATAGAGTTATTCAATCAGTACTCGAACTTGGCTCTTCATTCTTTAACTCATTACGCTTTCAATGTCAGTGCTTACACATGTACGCAGCTTAACCGCGCGTTGTGTGTCGGGCTACTCTTGAGTCTTTAAATGATTCAGCAAAAACTCATGCTTTTCGCCAGCCACTGTAACTATTATTTTGACTTCATGAGGCTGAGTGGGATCAGGTATTTTTTCTATAGCAACGAATCCGCGATGCCAGGTGTTCGGCAGAACCGTTGTCTTTTTGAGCATGACTGCATCAGCAACAGCTAATTCTTTTGCTGTTCTCATTTCAATAGCGTCCTTTTCCGCTTGCATCTCAGAGTTAATTTGACTTTGACTTCGTGCCAAAGAACTGACATCATATTTGTAGCCCCCTGCTGACTTACTGCCCACAACACCGTCGTTGTCGGACGGACTAAAAACCTCTGGGTCGGAAGAAGGTGTATAGGCTCCCTTTGCGGCATTCCTAGATAACGCGGCGTATTTCGATTCTATTGCCGTAAGTTCATTCGCTTGACGTTGTTTTATGTCTCCTACCCACTTATCATACGTGATTAATCCATGCGGCTTACCATCTACAAAGACCTGTATATCTTCAGTTGAAAAATCGAATGATTTTCCGATGCCGTACACGTTAACAAGAATCATAGGACGACCTTCCGATGAATATCCATCTGGCGGCGGGCGAAGGGCTACGCTCGATTTTTTATGTGAAATTATAGCTTCAGAATTCTCTTGAGTGATTATTTTCTGCCCATTAAGAACTTGAGGGACAAGCTTCATTGTTGTTTCCGCTGACACATAGCCTTGTATCAATAAACATAAAACGAAAGTAAAAATTATATTTTTCATGGTTCCTCCTTTCTTGAAGCCCTAACTAGTGCCTATCCAGAAATGGGTAACCCTTTGATATAGCTATAAAAAAGCGCATTTCGAGGTAGTTTGTATACGCTGCGGTTATTTCACCGTTTACCTCGGTCACCAAAGGGTTGATCAAGCTGCCTTTCCATGGTAATAAATAGTGCTTAGAGCTACCCTATTAGAGGGTATATAGATTCAGAAACATTATATAAAGCTATGCCAAATACAGCAACTAAATATTTTTTTAAAGTTTTTGAAAGCATTCTTTCCTTTTGTGATTTAGTTAGTGTCCATCCAGAAACCGGTGTTTTTACAAGACATAGCAAAATCCGGGGTCTGGAAAGACGCACGAACATAGCACTGGCAAGCTTATTCAGCGCCTGCACGAACATAATTAAGGCAAATAAGGCTAATTTGTAAACACTTATCCTATCTTTTTATGCAACGATTTATATAAACTCCCTAAATACTATGAGTCAGCAAAAACCTCACTTCTAGCCAATGTCAAAAGGTTCGCAGAAACAATTGACGTCCATACATAACTCCTAAATGATTCAAGTGATTTCCATGTACATCGAGTAAGGCCAAAACACCTTTTAAGCCATGATATACCTGATTCAATACCGGCCCGGAATCTGCGAGGTCGTTTATATACCCATGTGCTACGACACATATCTTCCTCTTTAAGACCGCGTTTCTTGGCAAAGCAAACATCTTTTATTCCTTTGTCTTTAGCAGCTTCCAGGTTTGGTTTTGAAGCAAACCCGCCATCTAATGCCGTCTTGAGAGAATAGTGACCGTAGATGTCTTTATGACGATCCAGCATCTTTTCAGTAAGATCAGTATCAGCAGGATTGCCATCAAGGATTAAACAATCGGTTATCAAGTTTGATGCTCCGCCACTGAGGCAGATTTTATGACCATAAAATATATCCCTGTTATCTTTTTTGATTATGTCTGTATCGGGTTCAAAGATAGATACTATTTTTTCAGAAGCAGGAACTGACTCACCATTGATCACCCTTCGGGTGGTTTGGTCTATTCCCTTTTCAGTTAATAAAAGTATCTCTCTTAGTTCATCAGCACGATTTTGCGCTGAATCAAATAGACCAAGGGATATTAAAGCCGGGTCCTCAAGTAAAGATATCACATGTTGTGTATAGCTGACCACTTTATGAGTTATCTTCAGGAGATCCTGATACTGTTGCTTACGCACCTTTTTATTCTTGGCATTCATTACTCCCATCATTCTTCTTTTGGCTCTCCTGGTATGGTCAGTATAGGATATATTCAAATCTTTAAACACCTTGGGCTGTGGGATCTGAAAGCCAGGTCTCCTACCAAAGCAACAGGGCCGCCGAAGCCCCTCAAACACACCTTCGACTATTCCACCTCCCAGCTTCCTGCTTCCGATAACCTGTCGAGAGCCTCTAGGTCGAACGAGTGGCTTTATGTCGACGTCGAATATGAGGATGCATATCCCTCCTGATTTTGAAAATGGAAATTGGGATGAACGGATAAGTCTGTCCAAATTTATTCGGTTTTTAGTCCTTTGCCGAAAATCATGTCTCCCTTAACTGCTTTTAAATGTGATCCCATCGAAACCGCGATTGATCAATCCGGCAGATGAGACCTGCGCCACAATATCCTGCGGCTAAATTTAGATTGACATACAATGAGAAATTTTCTATACTCTGTTCATCAAAAAGCGAGTTCTTATCAAATTAAATAATTGGCCTCAAGACCCGGGAAATTACGGCAATCACGGACATAGAGGCCATTTTTTAAAAGATGACTTAAAAGATCATCCAGGCCCCCTGTCCTTGTCCATCTGCACAGGATAAAGTTCGTTTCTGAAGGAAAGGCCCTAATGCCCTTTAACTCATTGATTCTTTTTATGATCCTTTCACGTTCGACCGATACATAGGCACGCGTCTCTGCTTCATAATCCTCGCATTCCATCAGCATGAGGGCAGCCTTGTCTGCAATCCCGTTTATTGTCCATGGCTCCTTCAATGCCCTTATCCTTGAGATAATATCTTTATGAGCTATTACACCGCCCATCCTGAGACCCGCAAGGCCGTAGAACTTTGTCAGGGAATGAATAACGATCACGTTGTCCGGTTTTTTCCCGAACATGAAGGTCTCATCTTCCCAGTTGTCCGTGAACTGTATGAATGCCTCATCCAGGATAAACCACTTATCGGGAAATGTATCACAAAGGCAGGTCAGGACATCCCTAGAAAGCATGGTCCCTGTGGGATTTTGTTGGGTCTGCCGATCCACACCATCTCAACGCCCTTGCATGCCTCTGTAAGCGCTTCAGGATCAATGTCCGAAAAACCATTTTTATCCGATAAAAGAAACAACGACACATCAGCGCCTGCAAGCTCGGATGCCCTGTAATAGTCATGGTAGGAGGGTGAAATTATGAGGACGCGCTTGGGCCGCAGTAACCTAGTCAGCAGATAAATAAGTTCCGTTGAGCCGTTGCCTGCAAGGATGTGTTCAGGAGCTATCCCAAACCTGTCTTCGTAAAAACTTGCAATGCCATCCCCAGCCCGCATAACCTGAGATATAATCTCCGGGAAGGGCACATGCGGTTAAAAGAATAATCTCAATTATCACATTGGCGGCTCCAAGGAGATCACCTGTAATCCCGTTGAATTGTCGCCGGAAGTAGATCCTTAAGATAACGGCTATAACCCACGCCAGGAGGAACAATCCTATTCCTATCGGTCCAAACATGAGACACAGGATAAGAGTAATTATATATGAGAGAAGCCTGTGCCTCTTGCCGGCCTTATCCATGAAAGGCCTTGCCATCCCGTCACCGCTCCTGGCATAGGGCATGGTGGTCATCAGTTCCACAAGCATCGACCTGGAGATCGACATTATTGCCATTATCCATAAGAAAGTGCCGGAAGACAGCAGCCTGATAAAAAGTACCCACCTGGTCATCATCGCAAGGATCAGGGCCAGGGCCCCGAATGCCCCCATGGAGACATCCTTCATAATGGCCAGTCTCTTTTCCCTTCCAAAGCCGCCCATTGAATCGACCCAGTCAGCCATGCCGTCCAGATGAAGGCCCCTTGTAACCAATACATCCAGGATCAATAACAGTATGGCACAACCGGCGGGCCACTGAGGAAAAGGAAGTCTTTTCCATACCAGGACTGCGAAATAAAGGATAATCCCCAGGAGCAAACCCGCCAAAGGAAACCAGGGGAGGGCTAAAGACATCTCCTTGTCTTCATTTCCGGGGACAGGTATGATCGTCAGGGTGCGGATTGCTGTAATAAGACCTTTTATCACAACATCATGCTCCCGGCTCTATGTTAACATCCTCGAAGGTAGCCATTTCATTGTAAATACTAATAGCACTTTCAATAACCTGCATGGCCAGGGCCGCTCCCCTGCCCTCGCCGAGACGCATATCCAGGTCCAGTATAGGCCTGACATCCTCCTTTTCAAAAAACATGCGATGTCCCTTTTCGGATGACCGATGGGAAAAGAATAGATATTGCTTTGCCGGGGGACAAAGTCTCATGGCCACAAGCGCTCCGGCACAGGATATAAAACCGTCCACCACGATAACCATGCGTCTGGCCGCTCCACCAAGGCACAGGCCGCATATGCCCGCTATCTCAAGGCCGACGACCGCTGCCAATGCAGAAAGGAGATCGTGAATTCCGGGCCTGTTTGTCTCCAGGGCCTTCTCAATAACCTTTACTTTCTGTTTAACGCCCTTGTCTTCAAGCCCGGTCCCCTTGCCTGTAACATCCGTGACATCAACGGGCAGCAGGATGGAAAACAGGGCCGAAGAGGGGGTTGTATTTCCTATGCCCATCTCACCCATGGCGATCATTGTATTGCCCGCGTCATTTGCCTGTAAGGCCGTCTCGATCCCCACGTTAACGGCCTGTTCAGCTTCTCCAAGAGTCATTGCAGGACCTGATGCAATATTTCCTGTAGACCTTTTAACGTTTTTCCTGATAAGTGCCTCGGCGTCTTTTATGTCTTCTTTCATCCCTATATCTATAACATGTACATCCGCCCCCGCCCGCCGCGCAAGGACATTTATCCCTGCCCCGCCAGCCAGAAAATTCCTGACCATGGCCCCTGTTACCTCCTGGGGATAGGCGCTCACACCCTCCGCCACAACACCATGATCACCCGCAAACACAAAGACCGCCTTTTTCTCAAGCAAGGGTCTTTCCTCTTCCCTTATCGCCGCTACCCGGGCAGCTATCTCCTCAAGCACACCGAGGCTGCGCCTGGGCTTGCTAAGGTTATCCAGTCTGGCCCATGCCCTGTCATACCAGGCATTTGAAAGTGGCTGTATCTGGTTTATGGTCTGTTCCAGCATCTTCATTTCTCTATCCCCTCCCTGGCTACAACACCCTTTTGATAATAATGTCTTATCTCCTTCATATCGGTAACCAGATCAGCTATCTCGATAATTCTGGGGTCAGCGTCCCTACCTGTTATAATAAGCTCCACGTCATCCGGCTTTGCGCGTATGAAATCAAGCAGGTCTTCGACCGAAAATAGTTTATAATGGGTGGCGATGTTTGCCTCATCAAGCATAACAATATCATAATCTCCTGATAACATCGCCTTTCTGCTTTGAGATAATCCTTCCCGGGCCAACCTGATATCCTCTTCTGTGGGGTCACCCTTTATAAAACAGCTTCTTCCGTATTGCGCGACCGTTATATAATCGGCCATCCTTTCAAGAGCGACATGCTCGCTGTATCTCATCCCCTTCACAAACTGGGCAAAATACACCTTGAGGCCCGCGCCGACCGCCCTCAGGGCCAATCCGAGCGCGGCCGTTGTCTTGCCCTTTCCGTCTCCCGTATAAACCTGGATATATCCCTTCATGTTTCGCCCCTCAATCATCCTTGAGTATCAAAGACAAACCCGCAAAGGTTATAATAACCTTTTTTACAGTAGCCCTTTCCATTTATTCATATATCCTGCAGCGTCCCGGTATTGCCTGGCAAGTTTATTCTCAGGCACAATACCCATTCCTACTTCATTGCTGACCACAATAACCTTGCCCCTGACATCTGCGAGCGCCTCCATAAGATTATTAATCTTTTGATATACTGTCTCATCATCAGATTCATACTTCATAAACAGATTATTAAGCCACAGTGTCAGGCAATCAATCAAAATCACAGTGTCATAATCATCTATGTCACCAAGCCTGGCGGCAATCTCGATGCTTTTCTCCAGAGTATTCCAGTCTTCTCCCCTCTCCTCCCTATACCCTGTTATTCGGTGCGGTAGCGGTTATTGCCTTTGCCATATACGCCCGCTTGCCGCGCCGGAGCTTTTAGCGAAGGCGGGTGCGCCTCTAATTTATATTTACTCTCGGTTTTCCGGTTAAGGGATTCCTGTCCACAAAGACGGGGCACTCATAGACATCTTCCACCGCCTGTGTGGTAACAACGTCATCCGGTTTCCCCATGGCGAATACGCGGCCGTTCTTAAGCACCACCAGACTGTGGCAGTAATGCGCCGCCAGATCGATATCATGAGACACAAGGACAACGCTTACACCCTTTTCCCTGCTGAGTGATGAGATCATTTTGAAGATCTCCCTCCTGTATTTGAGATCCAGAAAGGACGTGGGTTCATCCAGGAGTATTACCTTCGGCTCCTGGGCCAGGGCCCTTGCCAGAAGCACCCTCTGTTTCTCACCCCCGGACAGGTCATATATGGAGCGGCCCGCCAGTTCCAGGGCATGGGTGACCCTGAGGGCATTAATAGCCGTATCCATATCCTTTTTGCCCTCAAACTGCAGCCTCTTTAAATGGGGGAAACGGCCCATAAGCACCACCTCAAGGCAGGAAAAGGAGAACCTGAAGTGATTCTCCTGCGCTACCATGGCCACCTCCCTGGCAAAGGCGGATCTTTTTATGCCATGATAATTTCTGCCCCTGATCTTTATATCGCCTTCCTGCGGTACAAGCAGTTTGTCCATGACCTTTAAAACAGTGCTTTTCCCTGAGCCGTTGGGGCCGAGTATGCCAAGGATCTCCCCCTCCCTGACATCAAGATCAATCCCCTTTATAGCCCAGTCTTCCCCGTCGTAACGGTAACCGATATTTCTCAATGTCAGGATCGACCCCATAGACTGCCTCTCTTTCTTAAAAGGATTATAAAGAACGGGGCTCCTATAAAGGCCGTGACAACGCCCACCGGGATCTCGCTGGGTGAAAGCATGGTCCTGGCAATGGTATCCGCGGCAATAAGAAAAATAGCCCCTCCGATGGCGCCGACAGGTATGAGCAGGCGATGATCCGAGCGAAAGGCCATCCTCGACAGGTGGGGGACAATAAGACCCACAAAACCTATGAGACCTGAAAAGGCAACCACAAGCCCCATAATAAGGCTGACGATCAACAAGCTTGCTTTTTTAACCTTCTCGACATCCACCCCCAGCTGGGCGGAGTTTTCATCCCCTGTTGTTATTATGTTCAGCTCCTTAGCAAAGCCATACAGGGCAACGGATGCGATAAGGACAAAAGGCGCGATGATTGCCAGTTGACCGTATCTTCCCTGGGACAGATCTCCGTAAAGCCAGAAGAGCATGGTGTGAAGCCTGTCATCGGCGGAGACAGAGATGAAAAACATAATAATAGCCGTAAAAAAGGCGTTTATGATCACCCCGGTAAGCAGAATGGTGGATGATTCCATCCCTATCTTCCTTGAACCGATTATCATTACCAGCCAAATCGTGAACAGGGCCCCTGCGAATGACATGACGGGCACACCCACGGCAAAGCCAAGCCCTAAAGATATAGCCAAAATGGCCCCGAAAGCCGAACCGCTGGAAACCCCCAGGATAAAGGGATCAGCCAGGGGATTCCTGAGTATGGCCTGAAACACCACCCCGCCCAGGGAAAGGGCAAAGCCCACAAGTCCAGCCAGTATGATCCTGGGGAGCCTTATCCTGATTATAATAAGCCTTATGGGATCATCCGGGGCCATATCGCCCCATATTACATCCATAATATCTTTTAAAGATACCTCTGCCGTGCCCAGGACAAGGGAAAAGATTATAACAAAGGCGAGTATCACCAACATTACAAGGGATATAGTAATAACCTTTGTTGGCGTTAATATTGTTCCCTTATATCTTTCAGTCATTCTGATACCCGGAATTTAAACAATTTCAGTCTCCTTTCCCCCATCTGACCTTTCCCCTAAAACTTTCTTTTCCTCCCCTACTAGAAGAAGACCTACTCTTTATACCTTCCTCCCCAACTAGGGGAGGATTGAGGTGGGGTTAATCCTCAACCAATTCATGCGGCTTCAGTTGAGTGCCGCAAAGGTTCCTAAAAATATTTTTATCATAAGATTTCACCTCGTTGTCTTAAGACCCTCACCTTGCCTCCCCCTAAAAGGGGAAGGAATTTCAGACGCCGATCCGCGGGTACTTGCATTATCCCAATTCACCTCCGGATGAATTAACCTTGCCATTGCTTCAAGACCGTCTAATATCCTTTGTGAAGGACGATCAATAAGATCCGAATCGATAAGAAAGACCCGGTTATTCTTAACCGCGGGGATTGATGACCACTTCATCCAGTCTTCCTTTGCCTTTTCAAATTCCCCCCTCCTATCCATTGAGGATATTATAATAACATCCGGCTCTCTCCTGATCACCTCTTCAATACTGATCCTGGGGTAAGTTATGGGCTCATCAGCGCTCATGTTCTTTCCGCCCGCCAGGTATATAAGATCATTGTGATAGGTGTTTTTGTTTACCGTCATAATGGGTGAAAGATTTATCTGTAAAAACACCAGACGCCTATCGACCGATGCAGCCGCCTTTTGAACAGCCTCAAGCCGTTTATTCAACCTATTAACCAGTAAACGGGCCTTTTCGGAAACACCACATAGCGTACCGATTTCACTTATTGTTGATATTATATCCCTTAGGTTTCTCGGATTTACCACATAAACCGGTATCCCGGCATGTTCCAACAGATATACCACGCCCGGCCGATTTCCGTCCTTGGTACCTATAACCAGGTCCGGGGAGAGACTTATGATCCTTTCAATGTTGGAGTTAATGTAGCTTCCTACCCTGGGCTTATCCAATGCCTCAGGAGGATAATAGCTGTAATCCGTTACCCCCGCCACTCTGTCGCCGAGCCCCAGATAATAGAGTATTTCAGTAAGGTTCGGGGCGAGGGAGACGATTCTGCAAGGGTCTTTTTCCAGAACAACCTTTCTTCCCAAAGAGTCTTTAAACTCATTGCCATAGGGCTGCCCTGAAAAGGACAGAACAAAAATTACCAGAATACACGGGAAAATATACCTGAAAAACAGTCTCATAGAAATTTTATATCCTTTTTATATTATTTATATTGCAGAGCTATTTTTTGATTCATCCGGTTAATGAATATATAAAAGAATAGAAGATTAAGATCATCTCCAAATTAGTCCGCTCCGAAGCACTACCCAGTGCGGCCTGACCGATGATTAAAATACAAGGCGTTAAGGAATCAAGGATTCAAGGAGTTAAAAAAAGTATTAGAGAACAAACACCCGAATCCTAGACCCTGGAATCCCTGGACACCCTCTTAAAAATCTATCGCCAAACCCGCAGTCCAGTTCCTTTCAGGCGCCGGATAAAAATTACGCGTGGTAAGGAACGTATCCATTACCTCATATTCCGAGTACTTTTGGTTTGTTAAATTGTTTACACCGAAAAAGGCACTAATGGATCTCCACTCGTATGAGACCTTGCCATTGATGGTATAATGGTCATCAATCTCCCCGAAATTATTGGCCTGATCACTGATCGCATACCTTGAACCCGTATAGTTATAATCCGCAGAAAATACCAGACCCGGGAAAATATTATGGATTCGAAACCCCAAATTTAGCCTGTGATTCGGAACAGCCGGTATCTCATTTCCCTGATAAGGATCTTCCTCAAACTCCGCCTCCACATAAGAATAATTACCGAATATGGTAAGCCACCCTAGAAACTCTCCTTTAATTCCGGCTTCCAGACCTTGATGAAGGGTCTCAGGATGATTTTCATTACTGAATGTGAGAGGATTGTAAAATATCTCATTATCGATTTCTGCTCTGTAAATAGTAAAGGTACCGACAATACCAGGTTTAAAATAGTGTCTTATCCCAACCTCATAATGTTGACCCTTCTGTGGCTGCAGGTCGGTGTTGGCCATAATGACAAACGCAGCCCAATCAACATATGAGACCTCATCAGTCAGAGGAAACCGAATACTCCGATCCGCTCTGAAGAACAGTGATGACCTGTCATCATAGAGATAAGAAATCCCTATATTATAGGCGTTTTCACGTTTTTTCACCTTTGTTTTTAATGGGGCAAGCAAGAGAGTAAGATCCCTCTGGTTAAAAGAATACTCAAGACGTTCATCTCTCAGTCCCGCTGTAAGGATAAGATTATTGGACAGGGCCAATTCATCATTGAAATATATTCCGATAGAGTCTCTTTCAGTATTCGCGAAACCCGTTTTTGTGGTAAGCGGTATAAAAAATCCTCCTAAAGAATCCATTTTCTGCTCTGACCAGTATATATCAATACCGGTAATAAACGTGTTCTCATGGTTGAAAAGGCCCTTATCCCTGATAAATCTGGGAGTGATGCTCCAGGTCTCGTTGACACTGCGGGTCCCCTGCGGGAAAACGCCTTCAGGATCAGGAAAGCTGGCCTCGCTGTCTCTTTTTCTGTAAGACAGATCAGCAACAATATTCCCATATCCCATCATTTCAAAGTCCATGCCGGTTTTGAAGTAATAATCTTCACTTTGGCCATTATCCAGGGGGTGAGCGTTCATCTCTCTATTGGCTAGATATTGTGCCTCGGTTAGATGCCCGGGAAGATCAAATTTATCTTTATGATAAGACCCGGATATATTTAGAATCAAAGAATTAGCATGATCATAGACTACTCGCCCCCCAATATCTTTTGTCATGAATCCATTCTCAGGCCGGTACCCGTTCGTGGAATCGTGACTGGCAAACAGTGCGCCGCTAATAGTATCATGCCCCCCGCTTATGGAGACTCTTTCTTTATTTCTTCCAAAACTCCCGGCAACCGCCTCAACCCACATGGCCATTTTCTCAGACGGTCTCCTGGTAATAATATTGATGACGCCGCCTACCGCATTGTCACCATAAAGAACAGACCCTGTCCCTCTTACTATCTCTATCCTTTCAATCTGTTCAAGGGGGATCTGTGTCCAGTCTATCCCGCTCAGATCTATTCCGTTTACTCTTCTTCCATCCACAAGAACCAGGATATTATAAGAACCTGTCTCTCCGAAACCCCTGAGATCCACCTCGGCAGTTTTACCATTGCCCAGCTTGTCTCTCACGGTTACGCCTTCTTCATATTTTAAAATCTCAGTAATATTCTTGGCATTTGAATTGTAGATATCCATCTTATCGATTATACTTACATTGGCCGGTATCCTTTCAATTTCCTGTTCAAACCTGGTACCTGTTACCACCACCTCATCCATCATAAAAATCCCTTTTTCAGCCTGCTTCTCTTCCACAGCCATACAAAATCCGGGCAGCAGAATTATGATAAACGACACCGCAATTGAAACATATCTCATCATTTGCATACCTCCTCCTTTCAAGCTAATGATTGTTGTATGGCCCGGAAACAAAAATCCCCGGACCGATTATCTCGATCCGGGGATTACCCTTTTTATCCTCAAGATCCGCTGTCTTATCTATGTCCGCGAAGATAAAACTGCTGTTCAGGCAGGTCTTCTGACTCTCGGATCTTTCTACCGGCTGCGCCTTCCCGGCATCACGGCCAGTGGCATGCTGCAGCTTTCGTTCCCGATTACAGCGGCGGGCCCGTCCCCGACTTTAACGGGGTTCCCTGTTCGGCTCTACATGGAACACCTGAACTATTTTTTTCTAAATCATCAATGTAAGGAAGTCAAGGAAAAATATCCTACTAATCGTAAAATAATCTTCCTCTTGCGCTGTTCCCGGACATTGAATAATATGGTTCATTAGTGAAGCTCCCCGCGCTTCCGCGCGGGCCATACTGGCGAAGGCGTGAATATCTTTGAGAAAGGGATCATGTCTCATCCGGTTAATGAGTACGTAAAAAAGTAAAAGATTAGACCTTATTATAAGTACCTTAATGGCCCATGGGGCTCTCTTTTAAGGGGCGAAAACATTAACAGCATGCTAACTACGTAAGGTGCTACCCAGGCGGGCGGAATATTTATGAGATAATAGAAGATTCTCGATTCCGGCCAAGTATGGAGAAGGCTACCCGCCCGCCTCGTCTTGTTTTGTGCAGGGTTATAGCACATAAACGAGTTCGCCGCTTAAAAGAGAACCCCATGGCCCATCTAGCGCAAAATATGTTACATATCATTAACTAGCGTACTCATTTACCGGATGAACCGGGATGATCCGCAGATCCTTTTATACAATATGGGGGTTCCCCGGTAAGAATGTCGGGGTCTTCCACAAGGGTTCCAGGGATTAATGAACATCACGGAAGAAATAAAAAGAATCAATTCCATGCTTTCGGGCACCATGCTGCGTGATCAGGCCTTTATCTCCCGCCAACTTAATAACCTGCAGAAAAAAAAGGGGGGAAAAGGCCCTAAACCGGATCTTGTCGGCCGGGTTGCATCCCTGCGAAAAAAAGCGGAAGCATCCATACGTGAAAGAGAAAGTAGGTCCCATAACCTCCCCCCTATTACCTATCCGGAGGAACTCCCTATCATTACGAGGAGAGATGATATCATAAAGGCAATTTCACAGAACCAGGTGGTAATAGTATCGGGCGAGACAGGTTCAGGCAAAAGCACCCAGATCCCCAAGATGTGCCTGGAGGCGGGACGGGGAATCTCAGGAAAGATAGGATGCACCCAGCCAAGACGCCTTGCGGCCTCCACCATATCCCGCAGGATTGCGGAGGAACTGGGGGAGCAGCTTGGTAAATCCGTGGGTTACAAAATACGTTTCAAGGACAGGACTCCCCGTAACGCCTATATCAAGATACTGACCGACGGTATGCTGTTGGCCGAGACCCAAGGTGACCGGGATCTCCGCGAATACGATACCCTGATAATCGACGAGGCCCATGAACGCAGTGTGAATATCGACTTTATTCTGGGTTTCCTGCGTCTTCTCCTCCCGTGCAGGCCCGAGCTTAAGGTAATCATTACCTCCGCTACCCTGGACACCGAGAAGTTTTCCGCAGCATTTGGAGATGCCCCTGTTATAGAGGTGAGCGGGAGGCTTTTCCCCGTGGAAGTGGATTATATGCCCCTGGATGCGGAACTGGAAGATAAAGGGGATGTCACCTACGTAGACATGGCTGTTAAGACGGTTGACAGACTGCGCCATCAAAAAAGGTCAGGGGATGTTCTCATCTTCATGCCCACGGAACAGGATGTGCTTGAAACCTGTGAACGACTTAAAGGAAGGAATTATCAGGAGACTACTATCCTGCCCTTGTTCGCGCGCCTGCCTTCTTCCAGCCAGGGCCGTGTCTATTCGGTAACAGGGAGAAAGATAGTGGTCGCCACCAATGTGGCGGAGACCTCCTTGACCATACCCGGCATAAAGTACGTGATCGATTCAGGTCTTGCCCGGATATCCCGTTATCTCCCCAGCACCAGGACCAAAACCCTGCCCATAGCCCCCATTTCAAAGAGCAGTGCGGACCAGCGTAAAGGAAGATGCGGCCGTGTCCGAAAAGGTATCTGCATAAGGCTGTATTCGGAGGAAGACTATGCGGACCGCCCCGCATTTACACATCCTGAGATCCTCAGGTCGAATCTGGCCGAGGTTATTCTCCGGATGGTTTATCTCAAGCTGGGAGACCCTGACCTATTTCCTTTTATCGATCCCCCTAAGCCTCGGAGCATAAAAGACGGCTTTGATGTACTTGAAGAGCTGGGGGCCATTGAAAGGACCGATAGAGGGACAAAGTTGAACCACAAGGGCCGGCTGATGGGGCGGATTCCCCTGGATCCCAGGATATCACGGATGATGATAGAGGCAGATCATGAGGGATATGTGGAGGAGGTGGCCGTAATCGCCTCTGCTCTCAGCATCCAGGATCCCAGAGAGCGCCCCCCTGAAAAGGCGGCCTCGGCGGACCAGGTCCACGCTCCCTTCAAGGACCCTGATTCAGATTTCTTAACTCTGCTAAATATCTGGAGACGTTTTCACAAGGAATGGGAGGGCCTTAAAACACAGAACAAGACGCGCAAGTTCTGCAAGGCCCATTTTCTCTCCTTCTCCAGGATGAGGGAATGGGTCTATACTTACCACCAGATCATGTCCATTCTCAAAGAGCAGGACATTTCCTCCGCATCCCCTGCTCAAAATGCCGCACCGGACGAAGGTTACGCAGGCATACATCGTTCAATACTTAGCGGGTTCTTATCAAATATAGCGCTCAAAAAGGAAAAGAATATCTATCTGTCGTCCCGCGGCCGGGAGGCCATGATCTTTCCGGGATCGACCCTGTTCAACAGGAATGCCACCTGGATAGTGGCGGCTGAAATGGTAAAGACTTCGCGACTCTTTGCCAGAAACGCGGCGAAAACAGAACCTGCCTGGCTGGAGTCCCTGGGCGGGAGTCTATGCCGATCGTCCTACGAGGAACCTCATTGGGAAAAGGACCGGGGCGAGGTCATGGCATTTGAAAACGTCACCCTTTACGGCCTTCCCATAGTCTCCAGGCGGCTGGTATCCTACGGCCCTATTAATCCCCTAGAGGCCCAGCGTATATTCATCCGTTCCGCACTGGTAAACAGAGATATCAAGCCGAAATTCGAGTTTCTCAAGCACAACACAAGGCTTATAAAAAGGTTTGAGGCAATGGAAGAAAAGCTCAGGCGCAGGGGTATACTGGCAGACCAAGAGGTCCTGGCGGAATTCTACTCAAGGCGTCTTAAGGGAATCAACAATGTGAAAGGCCTTTCAAGGCTAATCCACGAAAAGCAGGGGGATGACTTTCTAAGGATGAATGAAAAAGACCTGGTTCTGGAAAAACCGGATGAGGCGGATCTGGCAATGTTCCCTGACGAATTAAGGATCGGAAAGGCAAGGCTCAAGGCTACCTACCGCTTTGTGCCAGGAAAAGAAGAGGATGGTGTAACTGTTAAGGTGCCATCAGCACTTGCCCCTCAGATACCGCCAGCCACCCTGGAATGGGGTGTCCCGGGTATGGTCAAGGAAAAGGTAACCGCCCTTATAAAAGGGTTGCCAAAGCGATACAGAAAACGGCTTGTCCCGGTCTCGGACACGGTTGATGTTATTATGAAGGAGATGGAACGGTCTGATCAACCCATCATAAACACCCTTTCCCGCTCTATTTATGAATGTTTTTCCGTGGATATCCCCGCTTCTGTGTGGAATGAGGTGGAGATTTCCCCCTATCTCCGGACCAGGTTGTCAATAACAGATCACCACGGAAGAGAGGTTCAATCCGGCCGCGATATCCCCTTTCTGCTTCAGGGCCGGGATATTCCTTCCCCTGATTCGGGGCACTGGCGGAAACTCAGGGACAAATGGGAAAGGCAGGGAATTATTGACTGGGATTTTGACAATCTTCCGGAAGACCTCTCAACAGATAATGGCCTGTCTGCCTATCCCGGCCTTGCACCCCAGGGGGATAGGGTAGATATCCGTCTTTTCCCTGCCAGGGACAGGGCTGTTGCCTCCCACAAGAAAGGTGTAGGCATATTATTGAGCCGAAGACTCAAAAAGGATATTAGATGGATGAAACGTAACTGGTCCCTGCCCGTGGAGGCTGAAAAGTCGGCCCTCTATTTCGGAGGAAAAAGCGCGGTTGAAAAGTCCATGTTTAACGGCCTGGAAAGACTTCTTTTCCACAAGAACATCCGCACCAAGGAGGAGTTTGAGGCATATCTGCACACCCTTTCCAGAGATATGGTTGAAAAGCTAAAAGAAATCCGGTCCCATACCATAGCCGTTTTGGATGCTTATCACCGGACCCGGTGTTCAGTCCTTGCCATTCAAAAGGCAAACAAGTCAAATAAGAGGGTCCTTGAACTCTGCGCCTGCATCAAGGGAGATATGGAAAGATTGGTACCACCGGATTTTCCGGAACATTATTTGCCGGAACGTCTTGCCGAGATCCCCAGATATCTCCGGGCCATGGAGATCAGGGCGGAGCGAGGAGCAAACGATCCGGTAAAGGATAATAATAAGGCACGTCAGATAGAGGATTTTGTTAAGGCACTCGATGAGATGTCTGCTGATCTCCCTCTCCACGCCTCCAACCAGAAGAGACAGGGAATCAAGGAATTCAGGTGGATGATCGAGGAATTCAAGGTATCCGTGTTTGCCGAGGAGCTGGGTACGGCCTTCCCGGTCTCAGCCAAACGGCTTAACAGGTTTAAGGAAGGACTGGACAGGACGGTTTAACAAAAGGATCTCCGAACGATTATTATCTTTTCATCCGCTCACGGCGGCTCTTTTCAAGACGACATCTACGGCGTTTAGTGGAAGTGGTCTTATTTTCAAGGGTTTGGCAAACCTTTTCCTGATAGCAACGGCATATTTTGCCAGGGGTTCTGGTGGAGCAAACCCTTGAAAATAAGACCACTGCATACCTTGGGTGCAATTCTTTTGGAGATGTCGTCTTTCCAAAAACAGCCGTGACCTTATGCAGGGCCTGCGGTGTAACATTAGGGCGAAGGGCTGTTGGTTTTTGTAGTGACTATCGGTAGGACGCTGTTATTTCAGGGGCTTACGGGTGGGGGACCCCCTGGCCCCGAGCGAAGCCGAGGGGAACAGCGGAGGGGGTAGGCATCCCACGGCCGTAACCCCTTGAAATGACCAGCCCGGGAGATCCGGAACGGAGAAAAGGAACAGCCCTTCGCTCACGGCCGCTCTTGTCACGACAAAATCTATAGGATCCGAGGATTAGATTCAAAAGTCACGAGCCAGGAGACACAATACGGATAAAGGGTAAGGGTAATAGGTTATTGGTTATGGGTGATTAAATGTTGGCTAAAATCTAAAGCCTAAAACCTATTATCTGACCACGCATTTGTTTACCCAAGGATCGGCAACTGATTTGAGATACATCATTTCATCTTCGCTATACCCTGAGTGGTCGTCCCGGAAGAATTCCGGATGAAGGACCTCCGTTTCTTGAAAGGATTGCAGGGCGTAAAGATGCGCGCCTTTGATGAGCTTGACGATATTTTTAATAACACCTTCATCCACAAACTGCCTCACACAGGTGGTCCTGAATTCATATTCCGGGGCTGATTCCATTATAATTGCTATGCTTGAAAGTATATCATCCGTACTGCAGGAACCGCGGCTCAGTGAATCATAGTGAACAGGATCCGTCTTTATGTCCATGGCCACGTAATCTACAAGGTCGTGTTCTATAAGTCTTTTCACGTCCCAGGGCCTGCTTCCGTTGGTGTCCAGTTTTATGGGATAAGCCAGTCCCTTGATGGTCTCGCATAAGTTGAAAAGATCCTTCTGGAGCGTGGGTTCCCCGCCCGTGATAACCACGCCGTCAAGGAAATCCCGCCGGTTTTTCAGAAATTCATAAAGACCTTCACCCTTTAAAAAAGGCGGACATTCCGCAGGCCCCTTGACAAGGGATGGGTTGTGGCAATAGGGGCAGTCGAAGTTACAGCCCGACAAGAATAACACGCAGCTTATTTTGCCGGGATAATCTATAAAGGAATTCTTTTGTATGCCTCCCAGATTCATGGTCTAGGCCACCTTAAATGTCTTTCGCATGCCGAACTCAGCCTGTTTGCCGTTATTCCATTGCTTAACCGGCCTTAGATACCCTACTACCCTGGAGTATACCTCTGTCTCCTGATTACATACCGGGCATCTCTCCTGTTTACCCTTCAGGTAACCATGGGAGGGACAGACACTGAAGGTAGGGCTCAGGGTCAGATATGGAAGGCTGAATCCCTTGACTATCTTACTGATCAAATTCTTTACACAGCTCGTGTCGTCTATATTCTCTCCAAGATATATATGCATGACCGTCCCGCCGGTGTATTTTGTCTGCAATTCATCCTGGAGCCTTATGGATTCCAGGATATCATCCGAATAATCTACCGGGAGCTGCGTGGAGTTTGTATAAAAGGGATCACCGCCCTCTAAGTAGGCGTCCTCGTTAGCGCAGATTATGCCTGGATATCTCTCCTTGTCACATATGGCCAGCCGATATGACGTGCCCTCCGCCGGAGTTGCCTCAAGATTATATATATCGCCTGTCTCCTCCTGTATATTTCCTATGGTTTCTCGAAGATAATCCATAACCTCGATAGCGAATGTCCTGCCGGCATCGCTGCCGATGTTCTCCCCGAGGAAGTTCAAGCAGGCCTCATTCATCCCTATAATCCCTATGGTGGAGAAATGGTTTTTCCAATATCGCCCCATGCCTTGCTTGATATCTCTCAGATAGAATTTTGAATAGGGATATAGATCGTTATCCGTGAATCTTTCCAGCACCTTTCTCTTAATGGTCAGACTCTCCTTTGCCAGCCCCACCATCTTTTCCAGGCGCTTGAAAAAATCATTCTTGTCCTCGGCCAAATAACCTATTCTTGGCAAGTTGATAGTAACCACCCCTATGGAGCCGGTAAGGGGATTCGCGCCGAAAAGCCCCCCTCCCCTCTTGAGCAGCTCCCGGTTATCAAGGCGAAGGCGGCAGCACATGGACCTCGCATCCTCGGCAGACATGTCTGAATTTACGAAATTGGAGAAATAGGGGATACCATATTTCCCGGTCATCTTCCAGAGCATATCCAGATTCGGATTATCCCAGTCGAATTCAGGGGTTATATTATAGGTGGGGATAGGAAATGTGAACACCCTTCCCCTTGCATCACCTTCCATCATTATCTCGGCAAACGCCTTGTTCAGCAAATCCATTTCATGTTGAAACTCGGAGTATTTCTCTTCCCGATCTTTGCCTCCCACGATCACCGGGAGGTCTTTCAGTATGCTGGGCACGTAAAGATCCATGGTGATATTTGTAAAAGGGGTCTGAAACCCAACCCTGGTAGGGATATTGATATTAAAGACGAACTCTTGCATGGCCTGTTTAATCTCATTATAATCCAGCCCGTCATAACGCACAAAGGGGGCTAGCAGAGTGTCGAAATTGGAAATGGCCTGAGCTCCGGCAGCTTCACCCTGGAGTGTATAGAAAAAATTGACGATCTGTCCCAGAGCAGACCTCAGATGCTTGGGGGGTCCGCTTTCCACCTTGCCTTCCACGCCCTTAAATCCGTTGATGAGCAGATCCTTCAAGTCCCACCCCACACAATACACGGAAAGCAGGCTCAGGTCATGGATATGAAAATCGCCCGCCTTATGGGCATCCCTGATTTCAGGCGGATAGATCCTGTTGAGCCAGTATTCGGATGTCACCTCCGACGATATATAATTATTCAGGCCCTGAAGGGAAAAACACATATTGCTGTTTTCCTTGATTTTCCAGTCCAACTTCTGGATATAGTCTTCCACCAGGTCGATGTTGGCCTTGGTTGAAATAGCCCTTATCTGGGCGTGCTGTTCCCGGTAGATTATATAGGCCTTGGCGGTTCTATAGTATGGGGAGTCAAGGAGCACCCTTTCCACGATATCCTGTATCTCCTCCACCTCGGGCAGTGGACCCAGTCTCAATTCATGGGCCAGAGTCAAGACCCGCAAATTGAGTTTTCTTGCCTCCCTGTCGTCAAATTCTCCGGTTGCCTTGCCCGCGCTGGCAATCGCCGAGGTAATCTTCGATGCCTCGAATTCCACAATCCTTCCGTCACGTTTCTTTATATTCTCAAACATTTAAATCCCCTTAATATAAATAATGGTCCGTAATATATAATGATTATCCCGATTTTTTTTACCTGTTAAAGAATTTCCTGACGGTATCTAGTTTGAAATGGATCTATTAGGTCAATCCGGATAGGGCAAGCTAAAATACCACCTCTTTAAGACGAGTAATAGCCTATAACAATATATTGCGGTATGTCAAGATTTTTTTTCAATATGTAGGGTTAAACTGCTCATTTTTTTTCTGGTATATACCCACTGCTTTGTTATGTTCCTCAAGGGTCTCGGAAAAATGGTGTGATCCGTCATTCTTCGATACGAAATACAGGTATTTCGTTTCCGCCGGGTATAACACGGCTCTAATGGATTCCAGACCGGGGTTCGAGATAGGACCAGGGGGAAGGCCAGCAATCACGTATGTATTATATGGTGTATATCTGGAAAGGTCTTTCTTTGTAAGATTCCCTGAAAAATCCCTGATACCGTATATTACGGTGGGATCGCTGGCTAAACGCATCGCTTTCTTCATCCTGTTCAAGAAGACACTGGCAATAATAGGCCTCTCTTCCGCAATGCCCGTCTCCTTTTCAATAATCGATGCAAGAGTCACAATCTCCCTTATTGTCATACCTGACTCCTCTATTCGTTGCCTGTGACCTTCCAAGACTTCAAAAAAACGCTTGACCATTGTATCAATTATGGAGACTGCGGAAAGTCCCTTGCTGAAGTGGTAGGTATCAGGATAAAGACATCCTTCCAGGCTCGGACCGGATATGCCGTACTTCTGTAAAATGTCCGGGTCGTGGGCGGCTGAAACAAAGACGACCTCATGACACAAGTCGTTTTCTTCCAAGAGTTTTCCGATCTGTTCAATAGAAAAACCTTCGGGGATGGTAACAGGATAGGTTATGACCATTCCTCTCGTTAGCATTTCCATTATCCGGATAGGCGCCATAGCGGAACTCAGCCTATACTCCCCGGCCTTTATCTGCCTGCTATATCCCATAAGCCTGGTCCAGAGCATGAAGATGGTCTTGTTTGCTATGATTCCCTTACTCTCCAGGCTGCCTGCCACTTCTTTCAAGGACACCCCTTCCCTGACAGTAACAATCTGCTCCGTCCCTCCTTTTTCGGCCGGTTTTATAAAAAACAGACCGAACCCAACTATAATCGCGGCCATCGAAATAAACAAAAGACCGGTCAATATGACTGCGACTCTTTCTCTGGATAGCTTAGGCATAAATAAACCGGCTCATGACAAGACCCAAGGACAGGAAAAGGCCCTGGTTCAAGATTGTCTGGATGGTCAGCGCCTGGGCGGGCATCAGGGAATCTCGTAAGAGGTATTCCCTCCACAATATCCTCATGGCGCGGAAGGCCTGGGGAAAGGAGATAAACGCAAGCATTATCAGATAATGAATCTTCATAGATTCTATCAGAAAGACAATGGAGACAAAAGAGGCAATCATGATAAGGCAATACGGATATCTGGACATCCCCGGGCCCAATCTAACCACAAGATTCTTTTTTCCGGTCTCTTTATCCGCCTCATAATCGGGAAATTGGTTTATCCATATAACGGCCATGATCAAAAAACCATGAGGTACCCCAATAGCGAAGGATTCAAGGCTGAGAACGCCGGTATTGACATAATATGCACCGAGGGTAATAAGGGGGCCAAATGCGAAAAAGATTACTATTTCACCCCATCCCCGAGACATCAGCTGCAAGGGAGGAGCGGAATAACACCAGCCGACCAAGAGACCCAGCAGGCCGAGGGGGATGGAGAGGGGTCGCCCGGCGTAGAACAGGCCTATGGCTGTCCCCAGGGCAACAGCAAGAAAGAAGATTGACATACCAATAACCGCTCCCGCGCTCAACTCTCCCTCCTGGATAACACGGCTCCCGCCGCTGAATGGCGTAACCCTCAAGTTCACAGGATCACTACCTTTGGAATCATAGTAGTCATTAGCCAGATTAGCGGCCAGGTGCAAGGAGCCTACGCCAACCAGCGCAAGCAAAAAACTGAGGAATGAAAATCTTTCCTCCGCAAAGGCCAGGCAGGTGCCTATGATGACCGGGACAAGGGACCCAACCAGGAAGGGGGCACGGACAGCCTTAACATATGGGTTCATCTAACGATATCTCCTGATACAGGATTTCGTAATTATAATCATTTCGATGCTAGACTCAACCATTTAAGCTATTTATTCGTCCTATTGCCTGTATTCTTATTTTTAAGGATTCAAGGATGCAGGAATCCTTGAATCATAATATGCGTCGTCTTGAAAAGAACGGCTGCGACCGAAGGGCTATCCCTTTTCTTCGTTCCGGATCTCCCGGGTCGGTCATTTCAAGGGGTTACGGCCGTGGTCTTATTTTCAAGGGTTTGGCAAACCTTTTCCTGGTGGCAATGGCATATTCTGCCAGAAGTTCTCGTGGAGCAAACCCTTGAAAATAAGACCACGTCCACGGAATGCTATAGATGTCGTCTTGAAAAGAACCGCCGTGACCGGATGAACCATTTTTATTCTAAGGATTCATGGGTTCCCAATAACTTATTACCATTCTTCCAGAGGACAAACATTGCAAAGTGGTCTTCTCCGGCAGTATTCCTTTCCTACTCTGACCATAAGTGCATGAAATTCATTGAAAAGCTCGGGGTCCTCCGGCAGGTTATCCATAAATAGTTCCTGCAGATCATAGTATGTAACTTGTTCGTCCGCCAGTCCGTGCCGGTTCAGTATACGGTGTGTGTAGGCGTCTATAACAAACACGGGATGTCCTGCTGCATATAAAAGTATGCTGTCGGCAGTCTCAGGCCCTACACCCTTGATGGATATCAGCTCCTGTCTCAACTCATCCGTCTCTTGAGTAAGAAAGCCTGTGATATTACCATCATATTTATCCATAATGGTATTTACCAGGTTCTTTAATCTCCCCGCTTTAATATTGAAATACCCGGCGGGTCTTATACGATCCGCCAGTAAGGACAAAGAGGAGGCATGAAGTGCCTCCAAGGAAAGGAGATTATCTGCTTTCAGGTTTAGAATGGCCTTTTCTACATTGTTCCAGCTGGTATTCTGGGTGAGTATGGCCCCTACCATTATTTCAAGTGGAGTCTCCCCCGGCCACCAATGCTGTGGCCCGAAATGATTCAGCATGAGGTCGAACATATCCATCAACCTCTCCTCGGTCGAGCCTGACAAAATAGAAACACCTGCCCTTTCCCCAGATCCATAATCTAATTTCTGTATTATCAATGATGACAAGGGATCTTTGTCCGTCCCCGGTGGATCACGGTTTGTTTATTGGCTTGACAGATTTTGCAGGATAACTTAGATTTACGCTTCATGTCAACCCGGATCCTTTACCCCTTCCGTCAACCAGGCATCATTCCCCTTTTACTAGGAAAGGTTCTGGGACGCTGCAAGGCAATGCAAGGGATTGTGATATGTCACCCGAACAGAAACTTAGGAAAACAAGGAATATAGGCATTATAGCCCATATCGACGCCGGAAAAACGACCATTACGGAACGAATACTTTTCTATACCGGCAAGGTCCACAAAATGGGGGAAGTCCATAATGGAGAGGCCACTATGGACTGGATGCTTGAGGAAAAGGAAAGAGGTATTACCATAACCTCCGCGGTAACCTCATGTAGCTGGCTGGATCATACCATTAATATTATCGACACGCCGGGTCATGTGGATTTCACCATAGAAGTGGAAAGATCCCTGAGGGTTCTTGACGGCGCGATCGGCGTTTTCTGTGCTGTGGGCGGAGTGGAACCACAGTCGGAAGCAGTATGGCAGCAGGCAGACAGGTACAAGGCACCTAAAATAGCCTTTATCAATAAGATGGACCGTATTGGGGCTGATTTTTTCCGGGTTGTAGATATGATAAACGAGCGCTTACAGGCAAAACCCTTGATTCTTCAACTGCCTTGGGGCTCAGGGGATAGTTTCAAAGGAATTATCGATATCCTTAAAATGAAGGCTGTGACGTGGTCGGATGAGACCCTGGGAGCAAAATTTGAGGAGTGCCCCATCCCTTCCGATTTCATGAATGACGCACTAAAATACAGACAGGCGCTCATTGAGACCCTTGCGGATAAGGATGATCGAATAATGGCTAAATACCTCGCTGATAAGGAAACCGGTCTGGATGAATTGAAGCAGGCCATAAGAAAAGAGACTATCAGCCTCCAGCTTGTCCCCATCCTGTGCGGAGCAGCCCTCCGCAACAAGGGGATGCAACCTCTTTTGGACTGTATTGCCGATTTTTTACCATCACCTGTGGAAATACCACCGATCATGGGCCATGTCCCACCGGATAATAGAGAAGAAACAAGAAAGGCGGACGTTAAAGGCCCCTTATGTGCATTCGCCTTCAAGGTTATTATGGATCAGGGCAGAAAAATGACCTATGTGCGTATTTATTCCGGTTCGGTAAAAGCGGGTGATACGGTCTATAACCCCGGCAAAAAAACCAGAGAGAAGCTGTCCCGTCTTTTGATGATGCATTCCAACAAAAGGGAAAGGATAGAGAAGGCCGTGGCCGGCGATATAATCGCCGTCATCGGGTTAAAGGTTACCACGACGGGAGATACCCTTTGCGATGAAGCTCATCCTATCCTGCTTGAGCAGATCAGTTTTAATGAACCTGTTATCTCCGTTGCCATGGAGCCTAAAAGGGTTCAAGATCAGGACAGGCTTATGGATGCCCTTGCCAAGATCTCTGATGAAGATCCCACCTTCAGGTTCAAGATCGATGAAGAAACCGGACAGACCCTCATATCAGGGATGGGAGAACTCCACCTGGATATAATAATAGGGCGAATAAAAAGGGAATTCTTTGTCGATACAAGCCAGGGAAAACCACAGGTAGTTTACAGGGAAACCATATCCAAAAAGGTTGAACACGAAGAGATCTTCAAGAAAGAGCTGGCAGGACATTTCCATTACGCGGGTGTTAAGATCTCCGTGTCCCCGAACCCCAGGAGCACCGGTAACAGTTTTGTTAATCTTTGCGAGAATCCCGGCCTTACCGAGGAGTTTATCAGAGCGATCAGGGAAGGCGTAGACGAGGCCGCCGATGGAGGCGTTGTCAGGGGTTATCCTGTCATAGATATCAAATCCGCCCTCCTCGAAGTAAAGATAGAAGAGGCGTCTTCCGATTTTATGTCCTTTAAGATTGCTTCCGGAATGGCCTTCGAGAACGCGTGTCAAAAGGCCGATCCTGTACTCCTCGAACCCATTATGAAGGCGGAGATACTGGTCCCTGAGGAATTCATGGGAGAAGTCATCGGAGACCTCAACTCCAGACAGGGTAAGATCCAACAGATTGTCAACCAGGGCACCCTTCAGATTTTGACGGCCACCATGCCTCTCTCCAAAATGTTCGGGTATTCCACATCTCTTCGTTCGGTCTCCCAGGGCCGAAGCACATTCAGCATGCAGTTCAGCCACTACGACAAGGCCTGAATAAAGGAATATCCAAGCCCACTTAAAATAAGTACCTTAATAGTCCATGGGGCTCTCTTTTAAGCGACGAAAGTATTGACACAATGCTAACTACGTAAGGTGCCACCCAGGCGGGCGGAATACCTATGAGATAATAGAAAATTCTCGATTCCGGCCAAGTCTGGAAAAGGCTACCCGCCCGCCTCGTCTTGTTTTATGCAGGGTTATTGCACATAAACAAGTTCGCCGCTTAAAAGAGAACCCCATGGGCCATATAGCTCAAAATATCATGACGTGAGGTCACGGCTGTTCTTGGAAAGACGACATCTCAAAAAGGATTCCACCCAAGGCTTGCAGTGGTCTTATTTTCAAGGGTTTGCTCCACCAGAACCCCTGGCAGAATATGCCGTTGGAACCAGGAACAGGTTTGCCAAACCCTTGAAAATAAGACCACGTCCACTGAATGCCATAGATGTTGTCTTGAAAAGAACCAGCTGTGACCGGATATTAGGGATACCTTTATCCAGTCATGATATTCTTTGGTTCATCAGAATAACCCCCTTTTTAAACACCTAATACATTTTGAACGTATTGACACATTTCATTCACTATTTGACAATAATTTCTAAAACTCTATAATGATGTTTCAAAAGTGGAGAATCATAATTGAAAGAGGAGGGAATATGGTAGCCTATCTCAATAAAATCAGGAATATTCTATTCATTTTCTTCGCTCTATTTTTTATGCAAGGCACCGTATTCGCGGTTCCACCCGATTTTAACGCGGATCGGAGAGTGAATATAAGGTGCCCTGCCACCATCTCCGACAATGGGGAATTTGAAACGGACGGTCTAATGAGTACCCTAAAGCGCCTCTACCATGAACTGGATGATAACCTAAAGGTCTCTGCACGTGCAGGCGAAGAAGGCGAGACAGAGAGCGGATATGCGTTCAGCAGCGATCCCAATGGAGGCATATTCTTTATCGCCCACGCCAAGGCCTCTTTTCCCCCGGGCAGCCTTTATAGCCTTTACCCCAGTGAAAGGATCCAGTTTCAGGAGATCTTTTATATCACTGAAATCGACTGGGACAAGCTTGAGCTTCAGATCGTGAGGCAGAGGGACAAGCAGTTGTTCAAGATAAACGTGCCTGATTTTGAAAAGGGCTTTCTCTGGTATAACGCCCTTTTGGATAAAGACAGGGCCTATATACCGGTATACGGCTTCTTAAGCCTCCCTGGTGAAGCCGATGAGTTTCCCACCATCTGGGATAGCTGGGAAGCCCATAGGCAGGACACCGCCACTCCTCCTGAAAGCCTTGTGGATTATGATTTTTACAAGGTCCTTGACTATAAAGACGGATATTATCTGCTGGCTGAGGACTTCTATGAGTTTGATTACCGGGGTAACGTAGAGGATTATGGAATAGTAGGCTGGGTTGAGAAGGACTATATAACCCTATGGAGGTCGAGACTCTATTATCATCCCATGCGAAGTGTGAATTTTTATAATGACAGCAAAGCCCTTACAGAGGCCAAAGAGGGTGAAGAGATAAACAGGTTCTATGTGGATCACGTGTATTTAAAGGAAAGGTTGTTCAGTGATATAGTTGAAAGGCTTGACCAGGAGAGTCTCCACAGGTTTTATACCCATTTCGGTTTTCCCCAGCTTGGCGATCCTGAATACACGGATAACAGGACTATTGCCAAGGTCTTTATTCCAGGTTCATTTACTCCTCGTCTTATGAGACTTCTTAACAGATCCATGAAAAGGAATCTCAACACCTTCTTCTTGCTTGACGTCTCCGAGAGCATGAGGCCGTTTGCCGATTACGTGAAGACCTTTAACAGGTCCGTCAGTGAGATGAGCGAGGAGGGTATTGCCCTTAGGATGAATCGAATATATACCTACCGTGATTCATTCGACAGCTTCTCGGATATTGAAGCGACACCTGTCTTCACCCGGATTAAAAGGCCCGAAGAACTTGTCTTTGCCCACAAATCCGGTGACAAAAACTATGCCGAGCCCCTGATGAGGTCCTTTACAAAGGTCCTTGAAGAGATAGAGTCATTGCAGGAAGAAGGGCTCATCCTTCCTTTGCATGAAAAGCTGTTGTTTATAATAACCGACGCTGGCGCCAACGATTTTACGGATGAGGCCTTTGCCCGGACGGTTGAAAAGGCCAAGGGTCTTAATCTCCATGTGTATCTGATCCATCCTAATAATTCCGGTGTTAGGACCCCAAATCCGAACATATATGACAGCCCGTCGGAGGCCTTTGATAATCTGATCGAACTGATCTCGGCCTATGAGGAAAAAAATCCTAAAGAAGGAGATATAACCTTCAGGGAGTTTGAGTTCAGTGCGGTCAATCTATCATCCGAAGAAAGACGTGATAAAGATTTTTCTCAACAGCACAAGGATCTTCTGGGGGCTATTCAGACCTATATGAACCGTCTGTTTATGGCCGATGAACCTGAAGGTTTTCCTAAAGACGTTCTATTATACTTTTCTGACGAACGTCTTTTAACCGAGATGCGCAAGTGGAGCGACCGCAGGATCCAGGTCTTGAACCATGTTACGAAGTATATAGAATCCGTTGATGATCCGCGGATATGGGAGGAAAGAATAGCCATTCCGGCAAAACCTGTTGAATCTTTCTTAAGGGAGATAAGGACCCAGGACGATGTATCCTTATCTGATCTTAAAAAACTGGTTATTATAAATTCTCTGGTAAGCGTGGACGATATAGAAAAGGCCAGAAAACTCTATGATCACATTAAACCCCTTATAGAAAAGAAGACGTTTAAGTCCTCTGATGATGTCTTTTATAAGGCCCTTACAAGGAGAGATCCCCAGGATAACACGACATGGAATAAATCCCTTGGAGAGGAAAGTGGTCCTTTGGGAGGATATCTGGCGGAACGGGGATTTCATCTTAATTCATTTAATCAGGCTGTCCAACGCAAATTCATGTATATTAAGGTTAATGAACTCTACAGCATATCAGAGTGATAGAGAAATTTACCAATCGATCCAGTCTTTCCGGGCCAAACAAGGAAGGGCGCGCCTTTTGCCCGCATCTAAAGGAAAAGCATCAAAACGCAAAAAAATAGAAAAGGATAGGCAGGACATGAAAATATACTGGAGACTCTTACAAAGGCTATCATTTTTTTTCATACTGTTTTTGTTGTCCGTCTCGGATATAAGTGCGGAGTCGCTATTCAAGGGAAGAGAAATTTACCTGAATAACGATGAGAATAGCGAATTCAGAATTGGCCTTACAGGGACAACCGCAGGATACAACTATCTGGCCTTGATAGAAGACGCTAAACAGGAATCCATCTCTCTCGGTAAATTGGGGTACTGGGAACTTGTGGAAGATCCCCCCTCTGTTTTGCGCAATTATGGTCTTCAGTTGATTATTGAAAACAGTTTTAAAGGAAATTTTCAAATAGAATTTAACTACGATCAAAAAACTCATAATATCGATTACAGGATCAAAGAAGGTCCCATACATGTAAAACTCGACAACAGTGAATATTACCCGAAATTGATTATTGAAGGAGTCGCTTCAGTCGCCCAATTGCTGGAAGAAGTTATTCTCAGCAGTGATTCCAACAATCTTTTATTTTTTGACTTTAATAGTTTTGATGTGGACCTAAGGAAACACTATGGAGACATTAAACGCCTTATAGAGGGTACTGGGTCCAACCATTATTTTTTCTATTATGAATCGGGAGGGTATAATAGCTACTACTTCAAAACATATAAGGACGTATCGCAACTAGATATTGAGAAGATGGGGCTCTCCCTGGAAGATGGGACATTAGAGTATTACCAGAAGATACTCGATAATCTGAAATCTCGTTTTGGATCTGAATTCGCCGATAGGCTGATTATTGTTTCCCGGTTCGGAAATGAATATTCAAATGAGCTGAAGAATTACGCCGCGGAGATCGGCATGAGTGAGGACATGGAGGTCATCTTCTGGGACTATGACCAGATTCAATGAACCCCTATAAAGCTCTTATAACATCCAAAAGCATACGCAAATGATTGCCAAATGTTTCCTGAAGTCTTCGCCTGAAGGCGATAGGTTTTTCACTCAATGCACCGATGAGACGATTAATGCCTTTCAGAGATTTTAACCGATTACTGAGCGTTTGTCTGAAAATGCTCTTCAGGAAGACAACCAGGAAGCGATTTGTTTTTCTTGTGGCAGCTTTCATGTTTATGATGGCCTTTAACAGCTACAGCTATGTCATGAGGTTTCATAAATCAGAGATACAAAAACAGGATCTATTAAATGAAAAGGCATTTAAAGTCTTTTTTCTAAGATCCAGGACAATGGCCGACTGCGCTCGATTTCTTTCTCAGCACGCAGAGAAAATAGGGAGCCATGGCGCAAAAATCCTCAGGCAGGCCCTTATATATCAAAATAATCTTTATATCCATTTTTATCCTCCCTTTGACCACAATAATAAGGATAACAGAGAAGCCCTTGATCTGCTGTATGACCTGTTTAATATCAAGGGGGTTTCCGATAATGTATTTTCAGAGAATAAACCCAATGATTATGAAATAAGAATTCGGGCCGAATATTTTGATCATAACGGCATGCTGTTAAGTGATGATATCGTGAGGGGAAGGCATAAGGCCATCACACGGGATCTGACGGATATCGCGGGTATGATAAGAGAGGGGCTGAGCGGCAAAAGAATGGAAATCTTCAACTTAATAAAAGGGACTATCGTTGATAATATTAAAAGGGTCACCCTGGACCCTGCTAATGAACCTAATCCCTACCTGAGCCGCGTGGAGACGATTATTCCCATGAACTTTCTATATATATTCGATCATGTAAGGGACGACACAACAACAGATATCATTGATCTGGCTGAATCTGTGAGATATGAAGAGGAAACTTCAATAACGTCATTTAAACCATATATTGAAATCCCCCATAAATATGAAAAAACGCTATTGTATGAAGACACAAACATATATCCGAGATATTTCCCTGTCTACGCGCCCGATATGCTGAAGCCGAGATGGAACTGGATGTTATATGAAGACATCGAAATAGGAACCGATCTGCTGGAATACATTGATCGGCTTCATTTTAAAGGCTACTATATGTTTTCCTATGAAAAGTCACAGATTCTAAAGGACAAGGTCCAGAAAATAAATGATGATATCCGATCCAATCATATCTATTTTTATCTAACCGATTTGTCCATAGGAATTATCTTCCCCTTTATGATATCTCTGTTCGCCTTTATCCATCTCAAAACGGAGATCTCCTTTCTCTTTATGTTTAAAAACAGAATCAGAGAAATGCTTTTCATTTTCTGGATGCTACCTGTTATCTCGATGCTGGTGGTAAAAGGAGGCATATTGACGGGATACCTTGCCTACCTTGTGTCACAGGATTCGGTCCTGTCTACATATATAATCCTTTCACTTTCCCTAACCTTCATAGTGGCTTCCATAGCCTTCTACCCCATTAACCGCTGGTGCTTTAACCAGTTTACAGGCGATAGGCTGAATCTTTACGCCCTTCACAAAGGGAGATAGATCCATGGAAACCCGTTTTGAGATAACATTTCCCTTAATTCTGGATCATGAAGATTCCTTCAGTATCAGGTTTATTTCAGAAAAAAGTGAAAGCCTTGAATTTAGAAGAGGCATCTACTATCTGTGCGGCGATAACGGTTCGGGTAAAACCACCTTTTTAAATATACTGGCGCTTATTTCCGGCAGCATAGGGAAAAAGGCCGCGCGCGGGGGGACCGTCAAATTCAATGGTGAAGCCTATGATAATCACGATTTCAATTATCTCAGGGCCGGGGACATACGCGAAATGAGTTTCTGTATCTTTCCCCAGAAGGCATTCTTTCTGCCGGTCTCTACCCGTGACAACTATATTATTTTGAACGGCACCGATAAGGAAAAGGAGAAGTCATTTTCATCTCATGAGTCCCCCGATCTGTTATCAGGAGGCCAGCAGCAGAAGATATTGATGGATATACTTTTAGATCACAAAAAGCCTGTTTGGTTTCTGGACGAACCGCTTACGAACATGGATTCGGAGAGGCGGAAGTACTTCTGGTATACCCTTAAAAAAGCCTATGAAAGAAGACTCGGCATCGTCTTTTTTATCGACCACTGGCTCGACCGATTAATAAAAAATGATGATGATTTTGAACACCATGCCACATTGAAGGTATCGATGGAAAATCGCCAGAAGGGAAAACCGCCCCACAGTGAATCACAGGAGATAGAGATATATGAAAACAGCTCCCCCTATGATTTTTTTGAGAGGCAATCGCTTAGAGCCACAACAATCTACGCGACCTGAATAATCGATAACTTTTAACAGAAAGGTGCTATCTTGATCGCGAAAAAAGACCCAATGAAGAATATACCCGGAAGAAAAAGACAGGTTTTTCAACATGTTTTTGTCCCGTTCTTTTTCGTTTTTTTATGCCTGTTAAATAAACCCGCCTTTCCGGTTGACTTTATGTCGGAAGAGGATTTCCGGGCGGATAACAGTAGTTATAAAGACTATCCCCTTAAGCTTCTCTTCAAGAAACTGGCCGAATCCGAAGACTCCGAAAAAAGAGAGATAAGGAACTTTATAATCCTAAAGCAGGTCTTTGATGAAAATATCCTGAAAAAGATTAAGGACGGGGTTTTGGAGCATAAAGAGTCTTTTGGGATTATAAAAGAGATCGATAAGAACAATCTCAGTTTGTGGATTCCGGAGACCAATAAACATATGGATTACTATGTTGGAATTGACAAGATTCCAGTTGAAAAAGGCAGTAAATACAGGGTTACAGAGGACAATATCGGAGAATGGGCGTCGGTTGTTTATTCCATGGATGACAGGATCTATAAGATCAAGTTCGAGTTCCTGCTCGCCCCTCCCGGTGACCTGTACGTTAACCGCGAAGATGATAAGAACATTGTAGGTTGGAGCCAGGCCTTATCAGAAAAAAAACCATACGGATACAAGCTGTTCCTCAATGGAGACCCTTTTGAGACAGTGGAAGGGACCTCCGCGAGTGTGCCCCGTGAAGAAGGTAAAGTGGACCGATATTTCGTGAAATCTGTTTACAAACAGGGTGATGTCCTCATGGAATCAAGGCCCTCTGATACAGTTTATGACGAGATAACCGCAAAAGAATTGCAGCAGAAGGCATTAGCCGGTGAGGTGTATGGCCGTGTAATAGCGGGCCTTACACCCGGAGAGTATGAAAATGCCAGGAAGCTTTTGTATGATAATATACCCTTGCTTGAAGGATATCTGCCAAATGATTCCAAAGAAAGAATAGGAATACTGGACGAATTCTTCAAAGAGGTAGACGAAGGGGACAGATTAATTATAGAACGGCCTGAATCGTCTGAAAACATGGCTATGGCCATAGTGTCTTATCAAAATGCGGAGCAGATCGCGGCTCACTTACTTCCTGATATTGATTTAAGATTTATTACCGAACCTAAGATCAATGCCCGCCTCCAGCAAAAGGCCGTGTTAGAGGCAAAAGACAAGAAGTTAAAGGCCCAAGAGACGTATGAGAAAATACTGTCCGGTCTTAACTCCTCTGAATGGGAAGAAGCGAGAAGACTTCTGAGTGAAGACCTGGGATTTCTCTCGGAACATCTTAGTAAAGATCAAAATGAGATCATTGATACCCTTGTCTCCTTTTTCCAGGATATTGATGAAGGTGACAGACTCAGCAGTAAAAGACCCGAAACAAAAGACAACCTGGATTCCGCCCTGGCGCTTTACAGTGGTGCCGGGGAAAAAGCTAATGCTTTAAACGCCTTATCTGACAGCATTAGTATAGGATTTATATCGGACCAGAAAATCAAACAAGGCCTTGAACGAAAAGCCGTCATAGAGATAAGGGAGAAGAAGCTATTAGCCCGGGAGAGATATGATCAGATTGTTTCGTCTTTGAATTCCCGAGAATGGGAAAACGGTAAAAAACTCCTCTTTGACAACAGGTATTTTATGGCCGATTACCTGGATGATTATCTCAAGGAGAACATGGAAAGACTGGTAAGTTTCTTTCAGGATATCGAGGAAGGCGATCTGCTAAGCAAGGAAAGACCCGCCACGGAGGCGGGGCTCGAAAACGCCTTGAGCCTGTATATGAAGGCCGAACAGACAGCAAAGGACCTGCCGGATGATATTGATGTCCTTTTTATCGCTCAAGAAAAGATCAATGACTGCCAAAACAGAAAGGCTGTGATTGTAGAGGCCAGGCAGAGGGAACTCGCAGCGGCCAAAGAGGCCGCCCAAAGGGAGGCTGCAGAAAGGGAGGCCGCCATAGCCCTTAAAGACACACGCGAAGAAGCAGGAGTAGAGATTAGCAGCGGAAAGAAAGGGCCTGAAGCGGAATATGACCGGGATACTGTAATCCAGTCGGCCTTGAAGGAGTTTGATGAAAAGGATTACACCTCGTCCTGGTCTGATTTCCTGAAGATTTTCAGGGATCAGATCAATAACATAAAGCAAGGCGGCAAAAATCAGGTACGCGGGGCATTAGGACTGCCCGTGAGCTGCAGGGCTGAAATATTCTTCCTAATTGAACTGGATAATTTGAAGAATAAGAGCGATGAGGGTGTCACCGAAGCTGGTGTTAGGGCAATACGTTCCAAGATAGATAACAGAGAAGGACTCTGGGTAATAATACGAGATTCATCCAAAAGGAGAAAGATAAGGCGTCATATATCAGGTTTCGATATTGATTCTTTTTAATAATGCCCTGCGCCTGAATCTACTTCGACATACAAGGGGAAGTTCTATATAGTTCAGCCCCAAAAAAGCGACTTCTTATCAACTCAACTAACATATGTTGTCGAGTGATATGACCTAAAGCTAAGGAGCCCCTATCATGAAATCCAAAAAGAAAGGATCATCCCCAAATTAGTCCACGCCTTGCAGTAGCCTGCTACGGAGGACGGGCTGATCGATAATCAGGATTCAAGGTCCTTCGACGTTGTTCAGGGCCGTGAGCATGCGGAATGGGAATGAAGCGGGACGCTCTTTAATAATTTAGTTGACAATCTGAATGATTGAGGTATGTCGCATACCGCACTGGCTAAGAAACTGGAGATGAGTTTAGCCAATATCGGACTTCCCGTTGAGCAAGGAAAGTCGATCGCAAAAGAGGGTAAATATTTTCTTGAAAAGTGAGTTATTGAATTATTAAACAGCGTCCCGCATTATGAAAATGCCCTTTAAGGTCTCAAAACGCCTATTTTTGGTCCGATTATGATTGAATTTCAAGGTGATAGCTTGGTCCGACCCCATTAACAAATAAGAAAGGAGAGACAACCATGAGTCTTGAGAGCACCAGGAAAAAATGTACGACGCGCAGAGGATTCTTTAAGAAAATCATCGCAGGCACCGGCAGCCTAGCTCTCGCAAGCTCGCTGCGGGGAGCCTTGACGCCCAATCAAAGCGGATTGATGGCATCTCCAAAGGAGACGCAATCACCCGACGGTACAAAATACGGGGAATATTTTCTGAGCGACAACCACCAACCGCCGAAAGCAATGGATTTTGTTTCTCTTAACAGTCTCCCTCCGTTTCCGGAAATAGCCAGTCCACAGACTTACTTTCGAGGCGCTGCGGCATTGCCTGGAGCAACCGCCACAATAGGATGGCAGGTGTTCACCGCGCCGGTTTGCTGGGAAACTCCCCACGTCCACAAATATGATGAATTCCTTATTTTCCTCGGCGCGGAACTGCCGGACCTTTGCAGTAGCTTCGATGCGGAGATAGATCTCTGGATGGGAGAGGAAATGGAGAAGCATACTATCACCTCGACAACCGTCGTCTTCATTCCTAAAGGCGTACAGCATGCCCCGTTGAATTTTAGAGCAATCAGAAAGCCCGTTCTCTTCCATGCGCTGTACCTGGGGCCTTCTCTGGATCGCTCCCCGCGCGTCCCGGACTTTGATTTAACTACTTTTGATTGGGGAGGACCTGTTAACTTAAAGACCTTTGGTCCGCCCAAGAAGAAATAGAAAACCTCTATTCAAAAAATGTGAACAGAAAGTCCCGGATCGATGTCCGTATTTGTTTAATCTTTGATAGAGCCACATTTTAAAAGGAACTAGTGGTCAAATCTTTAAACTTGACAAATGAGCCTCATACTAATGAATTGTCAAGATGAAAGATCTGACCCCATATTCTCAAACTTATGAGACGCCTTCTTACCGGATATGTGATTGGGTTTAACCGGAGACATAGGCGGCGAGGGCAGTTATTTCAAAATCGCTACAAATCTATAATATGTCAGGAAGAAACCTATCTCCGGGAACTGGTCCGGTATATTCATCTGAACCCTATTCGTAATGTGGGACGCTCAAGCACTCGGGTTTCTCTTTCTTGCGCAAATCCCGATCGTCCTGATCATCCTTGGTATTGGAACACGGCTCAAGTGGCTTGAGGAACGTGCCGACGCCGACAATCCGCAGAAAGAGGAGGCAGAGAAGGAGCAGAAGGAGAAGATCGCAGCGGACATAGACGAGCGGCTCAAGGCAATTGACTTGACCGTCATGGAAACAATGCGGTCAGCCAAGATCTCGATACCAATGTCACCGTTCGGCGAGGGCGAGGCATCGATGTCTCTGTTTGACATATTCCGTGAGAATTTCAAGAGCAAGTGGGGATGGGCACTGAGGGACAAGTACCCGCTTCCGAGGGAATTCGACCTGTTCTCGAACATCAACAAACGCGTTATTACGTCTTGGATCGGATGGGGCGACTTCTGTACAAACTTTCTCATCCCGCTCGTTCTCGCCAGCTCTGTCCTGGGGTTTCTAGGCTATGCACTGGTGTTCTGGTAGAGGGCCTTGGAGCCGAACAATCCCCTCACCATACCGCCGACAGCCGCGCGGACGCGTCTGCCAGCGTCTGGTGAGGGGTGCCGTTCGATGCCCAACATTCATGCTTGACAAACAATAATTAAGGTATTACTATTACCAGTATTACTATTACCGGAGGTGCAGTCATGAGAGTCACTACGAAAGGGCAAGTCACTATCCCACAGGAAATTCGTGAAAAACTAGGAATAACCCCTGCCGTTGAAATTGATTTCATAGAGGAGAAAGATCGGGTTTATTTGGTGAAAAGTAAAGACAAGCCAAAAATAACTCATAATTTCAGCAAGTTGAGGGGAATTGGCAATGTTAAGATGACAACAGACGAAATAATGGCTCTTACACGAGGAGACAAATGAAAGGGGTTCTGGTTGATTCAAATGTCATCCTGGATGTTTTTCTTAATGACTTGAAATGGGCCGATTGGTCTGAATCGAAATTAGAGCAATACAGCGACCACACTTCATTGTACATCAATTCAATAATCTATTCTGAAATATCGATTGGATTTAAGCTTATAGAGGATTTGGAGTCTGCAATAAGCAAGGCTGGATTCCAACTGCTGGAGATTCCAAAAGAAGCACTCTTCCTGGCTGGGAAAGCATACATCAAATATAAGAAAAAAAAGGGAGTGAAAAGGACGCCCTTGCCTGATTTCTTTATTGGTGCGCAAGCCGCAGTATTAAACTTAGATCTATTAACAAGGGATGTTTCAAGATATCAATCATATTTTCCCACTGTAAAACTAATATCTCCCTAGGGAGGAGCGGGACGCTCTTTAATAATTTAGTTGACAATCTGAATGATTGAGGCATGTCCCATACTTACTGACTAAGAAACTGGAGATGAGCTTAGTCAATATCGGATTTTCCGTTGAGCGGGGAGAATTGATCGCAAAAGAGGGTAAATACTCTCTTGAAAATGAGATGTTAAATTATTAAAGGGCGTCCCCATTACATGATACCCATTCGCGATACTATCCCATCTAAGAACTACCCCGTCGTAAATAACGTTATTATCGGCATTAACGTCCTGGTCTTTATTGTTGAACTTTCAAAGGGAGAGGGTCTGAACCAATTTATTTTCACCTATGGGCTTGTCCCCGCGCGATATTCAGTGCCTGACATAGCGGCTTTTTTTAGCTTCGGCCAGCAAGCCATCTCTTTTATTTCATTCATGTTCCTTCATGGAGGCTTCTGGCACCTCTTGGGTAATATGTGGTCGCTGTATATATTCGGTGACAACATTGAAGACCGGCTGGGGCATGTAAGGTATCTTATTTTTTATCTCCTGTGTGGCTTGGTATCAGGGCTGCTGCACTTCTTAATAAACTGGGGGTCCACAGTCCCTACAATCGGAGCCAGCGGCGCAATAGCCGGCGTCATGGGGGCTTATTTAATTTCTTATCCCAGGTCAAAGATCCTTACCTTGATTCCCATATTCTTTATTCCCTATTTTATCGAAGTTCCAGCCTCCTTCTTCCTAAGCATATGGTTTGTGTTCCAGTTTCTGAATGCCGCAGTTACTCCTGCTCAGGCTGGAGGTATAGCCTGGTGGGCGCATATCGGGGGTTTTCTCGCCGGCCTGGTTCTTCTAAAACTTTTCTTAACCCTTCCTGAAGGAAGAATCTCCTATAGTATGCGCGGTGTCACGGCAAAACAGAAGACGCCTCACTTGCAGGTTGTAAACGTGCTGGGATCCAATGAAGACTCCCATCTTTATGGCAAAATTATTGTCTCTCCAAGCGAAGCACGTCTGGGCGCCAGAAAATTGATAAATATCCCTTGGGGTTTTCATAGTAGGCTTTTCAGAATAAATATCCCATCCGGGACAGTCCATGGTACGACCCTCCGCCTGAAAGGGATGGGAAAACAGACACTTAACGGACAAAAAGGAGATATGTATCTTAGGGTCTTTATTCGAGACCGGGAAACATTTCGCCGTACCTGGGGGCCGGATCATGTTTGACAGAAAAGGATTGACACAAACACTGGAAGAAAGATATATGGTTCTATCTTCAGATTCAGTAGACTTAAATCATATTTAAGGGGTTGCAATTAGATCAGTTAAGATCTTATAAGTATATTAAATATTGAGGATGTTATAAAATGACAAAAAAGAAAACAACAAGCCGTTATAAAAAGGCCGGTGTGGATATCGAAGCCGGGAATCGATTTGTGGATCTTATAAGACCTATCGTAAGTGAAACCTTCAAATCAGGTGTTATAAGCGATATAGGCGGTTTTGCCGGTCTCTTCTCCCCTAAGTTCCAGGATGCGGAAAATCCCGTATTGGTCGCGTCCACTGACGGTGTCGGAACAAAGCTTAAAATTGCCTTTATGATGGATAAACATGACACCGTGGGTATCGATCTTGTAGCCATGTGCGTAAACGACATACTGGTACAGGGTGCTACGCCGTTGTTCTTGCTTGATTATATATCCATGGCCAAACTGGAGATAGACAAATGCGTTGATATTGTGAAAGGCATAACAGCAGGCTGCAAAGAGGCGAATTGTTCTCTCATAGGAGGAGAAACAGCGGAAATGCCCGGGTTTTATGCACAGGGTGAATATGACTTGGTGGGATTCGTGGTCGGTATGGTAAACAACACTGACATGCTTGACAACTCTGAGATCGCCGTAGGACATCAAATGATCGGCATTGGGTCCAGTGGACTGCACAGTAACGGATATTCCCTTGTACGCAAGGTATTCTTTGAAGAACTGAACATGTCCGTTGATGACTACGTAGAGGACTTCGGACGTACTCTCGGCGAAGAACTCCTTGAGCCAACCCGCATTTATGTAAAAACTATCAGTGCCCTCAAGAGAGATTTTCGTATTTATGGCATCTCCCATATAACAGGGGGAGGCCTTATAGATAACCTGCCGCGCATACTGCCCAAACAATGCAAGGCGGTTATAGATATGTCAAGCTGGACACCCCAACCGGTATTTCAATATCTCCAGAAAAGAGGCAATATTCCTAAACAGGATATGATGAGGACCTTCAACAATGGCCTCGGCCTGGTCATCGTGGTTAACCACGAAGATTGCGGTGAGGTGCTCGCGCGCCTTAAGGCCATGGGGGAGACCGCTTACAGGATAGGTGCCGTGGAACCGCGAAAAGATAAAGAAGATGCTGTCCAATTTTAGGGCATCGCAAACCTTTCCGGTATTGATAAGCAGCTGCCTGTTGGGTGTATCCTGCAGATATGACGGGAATGGGTCAGGATGTCCCGGGATTGTCAACAAGGCATCTTCAATAAATATCATCCCTTTTTGCCCCGAGCAATTAGGAGGGCTGCCAACGCCTCGCTTGCCGGCAACTATCGTCGGCGGGGATGGTATGGACGTTTTATCGGGAAAAGCTAGGGTTATAAATTCTAAGGGGGAAGACATCACCGGCGCCTTCAGGAAAGGGGCTGAAGAAGCTCTTAAGCTAGCCCGTTTATTTAAAGCGAAGATTGCCGTGCTCAAGGAAAGAAGTCCCTCATGCGGTCTATCCACCCCCTATTGCGATATACCGGAAGGATCTGGAATCGGCGTTACCGCAGCCATATTTAACCTGTCGGGAATCAAAACAATGGAAATACATGAAGGAGATGATTTCCCGACAAAGGAATTCTTGGCGTTATTTGAGGAGAGTTACGATTCAGTGCCCGTATTCGGCTCATAAAGACGCTAAAAGCGTATCCTGACTCTTCAATTAAAATTATTACTTGAATCCTGAAAATGTCGATCCTTCCGCTCGTAAGCTACCGGTCCTGGGGGAGATACAATCTTAGGTGTCTTCCGTTACGGATTATATTATACATAAGTAAACAAGGAGACCGACAATGTTTACTCCCGGCACAACGGAATTAATAGTTATAGGGGTCATTATTCTTCTCATCTTCGGGGTGAGAAGAATACCGGAGATAGGAAAAGGACTCGGGGGCGCCCTGAGAGAATTCAGAAATATTAAAAAGGAATTGAAGGGTCCTGAAAAGGAAAGAATCGACGGGTCCTCGGACAAGACCGCGGATAAGGACAAGCCCGAAGTCAAAAAGGAGTCGGAAGGCAAGGATGAGTCGGTAGCCGAGGATAAACGCCCGACCATTGAAGCCGAGCTGTCAAAAAAACTTTTAGAACGGGTCCCCGGAGTTAAAAAGGCAATGGATATAAATAGGAAGGTCGATCAGATCAAAAAGATCATCAAATAGCAACCCTGCTGAGCCCCGCCAGGTTTTTATTGTTCTTGAGCTGTTCCCGAAAAACCTATTCTTGGCACCCAATGTGTAAGTCTCAAATCTTGTAGAGGGCTGTTCACCGCTGCCACCGCCCATGCCCTGCACGCCATACCTATCAGATTGACACACTGGAGCCACCGTGCGGAATCGAACCGCAGACATCCTCATTACGAGTGAGGTGCTCTACCAGCTGAGCTACGGTGGCTTTATTGTAATTTCAATAAGTTAGAGACTTGTAAATTTTCAGAATCCGAAATGTGACAGTTTTGTGACATATCAGTTTTGATAGAACCGGTCAATCCATTCAAAAGGCCAACAGCTTTTTTCTTATGCTCCTGACTTAAGTGTGCATATCTCAAAGTCATGGTCATTGTCTTGTGTCCTAATAGTTCCTGCACTTCCTTAAGTGAAGCCCCTCTCATTATCAAGTGACTAGCAAAGGTATGTCTTAGATCGTGGAACCTGAAGTTTTCTATTCCTGCCCTTCTAAGAGCACCCTTGAAGGCTCTATCAATCCGCTGAATCGTTCTTGCATGATAGGTAAAAACATATTTAGACGTCAAGCCCTGTTTTTTCCTGATCTCTTTAAACATCTGTGCCAAATCTTCATTGATAGGAATTTCCCGCCTTTTCTTGGTTGCGGTGTCCCTATCAGGATATATAAATCCGTTCCTGATCTGCTCCCATTTCAGTTGAAGGATATCCCCTTTTCTAAGGCCAGTATTTAAGGCGCAAGTAACAACATGGTAAAGGTGTTCTTGTGGTCGGCACTCTTTGATTAATCGGATAATTTCTTCTTCCGTGAGGTATATAACCCTTTGATTGTTTAGTTTGAGAAGAAGAGATTTTCCCTTATTAAATGGGTTCTGTTCTATCATGTCCCATTCAACAGCCTTGGAAAAAACATGACACAGGGTTGCGATCTCACGGTTAACACTTGCATCCGCCCTCTTTGTCCCGTGCCGTGTAATCTTCTGTATTAGGTGGTTCCGGTACGTTTCAAGATCCACATACCGGATATTCGCAAGCAGGGTATCTTCCCCGAAATAGTTCTTAAAATTCTCTATACAATATTTTTTCAGGCCATTAAAGGATATTTGAAGTTTATAGTTTTCCTCATACTTTGTTAAAAGCTCTTTCAAGGTGGTTGTGTAATCCTTCTTCACATCAAGATAACGATTCTCTCCAATTAAAGAGACACGTTTTCCGAGTTCCTGTTCCGCATCCTTCCTTTTCCCAAAAGACTGCCTAACCCTCTTTCCAGTAGGGTCAAAGTAGTCAATCTGATAAGAACTACCACGCTTTCGTATCTTTGCCATTACCTTTTACCCCCTTTCTTTTTGGGTCTTCCTGGTTTTCTATTGGCGACTTTCTTCAAATCCTTTTCCTTGATAAATAAATCCCTGCCAAGTTTAGTCGCCGGAAGTCGCCCTGCTAAGATCAGTTGTCTAACCCTTGAAGCATTTACCCCTAAAATCTCCCCGGCTTCCTTTGTGGTCAACATCTTCACCCTTTGTTTTACCCCCTTTCTGTAATATTTGATATTAATATAACCTATAAGTTAGGCTTTGTCAAGGGGGTAAAATGAAAAAAATGCACCCTGGGTTATTTTTTTGAAAAAACCCCATAGCCTATCATCCGGCAAAAGTACGTTGGTAATTTCCAAAGGGTATGCAGAAAGTTAATAACTCTGAATATTAATCTGATTTTCCAATTAACCCATTTTTCAAATTTAATCCTTGCTGGCATCCAGGGCTTGCGCCCCGGCTTCATAGTTATTCCCGCTTGCCTTAATTTCTCTATGTCTTTTTCAATTCTCATAAAACCCCCTTATACACCCCCCCCTAAATCCCTGATCGTTGATTCTCATTCAATCCGTTCTTCCCTGTGTGGAGTCCGTAAAGTAAATTGGAGTCGTTAACGACCCTGACCTTTTCGCCAATTGGCGAAATTGCACCATGGTGCAAAATAATTCGGG
>Ga0315549_1000444_pt1 | contig 49384 bp, 51 predicted proteins | sample SalMarSW160200MG_FD_203101 | JGI IMG/M metagenome (GOLD analysis project Ga0315549, IMG submission 203101) | Salt marsh sediment microbial communities from the Plum Island Ecosystem LTER, Massachusetts, United States - Salt Marsh Sediment SW1601-200 ...
TTACAGTTGCTGGATATCGTCAACGGGCAGTTGGGTGAACTGCAACGCCAGTTCCTTTGACTGGCCGCATTACAGTTGCTGGATATCGTCAACGGGCAGTTGGGTGGACTGCAGCACCAGTTCCTTCGACTGGCCAGACTTCACTTGCACGGTGGTGGCCCACGCCCTGAGCTGCGGGGGATCGTGAACCACTGGAAGCTCGGCACGTGCGCGGCGGCTTGCGGCACCGCCCCGCGGCTCGCTTGTCGGCCTGCGCTTCCCGCGTGTAGAATGCCCCCGTGATGTCTCACGTGGTCGACGTCTGCCAGCGCCTTGCCGCCCTCCCGCCTTTATGGTATTATGCTTTGGCGAGGGGTGATCAACATGGCACGAGAGCTAGCGCGGAATACCCGCATAACGGTTGACTTGGGCAATGCCGCCTTGTATCGCAGCGTGAAAGTCCTCTCCGCATATCAGGGCCGGCCGCTGCGGGACATTGTGGCCGAGGCGCTGAGGGAGTGGCTGGAGAAGCAGGAGGAGCTCGAGGATTTGCAGGACTTCCTGGCGGCAGAAGGCGAGCCGCAGAGGCCCCTGCGGGAGATCATGGCTGAGCTCGGCGAATGAGCTCTCGCTACGAGGTCGTCGTCCTCCGGCCGGCTGAGAAGGAGATCCGACGGCTCGCCCCAAAGATCCGTCGGCAGATACTTGAGAAGCTAGTTGGGCTGGAGACTAACCCTGGCCCGCAGGACGTGAGGCGTCTTCACGGGGTAGAGCGCGGCTACCGAGTGGATAGCGGTGAGTATCGAATCCTCTACGAGATCGACGACGCGGAAAGGCGGGTCGTTGTGCGCGTAGTCAAGCATCGCAAGGACGTCTACCGGAACCTTTGAGGTTGCATCTGGCCGTGCGTGAGTATGAGGTCCGCCAGCGCCTGGAGGAGCGCGAGTCGCTCCTCTCGCCCTTCGCCGCCAGGAGCTACGAGTCGCGTGGCCGCGAGCGGTCGGAGGAGTCGTCGCCTCTGCGCACGGAGTTCCAGCGCGACCGCGATCGCATCATCCACTGCAAGGCCTTTCGTCGCCTGAAGCACAAGACGCAGGTGTTCATCGCCCCCGTGGGCGACCACTTCGTCACCCGTCTCACCCACACCCTGGAGGTGGCCCAGATCGCCCGCACCATCGCCCGCGCCCTGAACCTGAACGAAGACCTGACCGAGGCCATCGCCCTGGGCCACGACCTGGGCCATCCGCCCTTCGGCCACGCCGGCGAGGAGGCCCTGGCCGAGCTCCTGCCGGAGGGCTTCCGCCACGCCGAGCAGAGCCTGCGGGTGGTAGAACGCCTGGAGAACGGCGGCCGTGGCCTCAATCTCACCTGGGAGGTACGCGACGGCATCGTGAACAGCTCCAAAGGGCGGCAGGACATCCTGGCCGAGGCCCTGGGCCTGCCGGCTACCCTGGAGGGGCAGGTCGTGCGGCTGGCCGATGCCGTAGCTTACATCAATCACGACATCGCCGACGCCGTCCGGGCGGGCATCCTGACCGAGGACGAGCTGCCCGCCGCCGTGAGCGAGACCCTGGGGCGCAGGCACTCCCAGCGCATCAACGCTCTGGTGTGCGACATCGTCGAGCACTCGTGGGCGGCGACGGGCCTGGTAGCGAGCGAAGCCCCTCCTCGCATCGGCATGGGGCCATCCATCGAAGAAGCGGCCAACGCCCTGCGGGAGTTCCTCTTCCAGCGGGTCTACCTTTGGGAGGACAGACAGGGAGAGGTGGAGCGGGCGAAACGAGTGGTGCGTTTCCTGTTTCGATATTATGTGGAGCGGCCGCAGGAGATCGATAGCGACTTCCTGATTGCATCCGACCCGCCCTGGCGCCAGACGGCTGACTACGTCGCTGGCATGACCGACCTGTTCGCCCTGAACATGGCCGCTCGCCTGGGGTTCAGAGAGGAAGGGCCCTGAAAACAAGGATGCCTCTCGGTTGCGGAAGATTCGCCGTTTTGTGGCTCAGAACGGCCGTCGGCACGTAACTTTTGGCACCATGCGCGGTTCTATATTTGGGTGGGGCACCACTTGGTGTATAATGAACGCTGATCATTTGTTCGGTTGGTTATGTCATGAGCGTTGTCGATGAGGTGAAGCAGCGGCTGGACATAGTGGACGTCGTGGGCCAGTATGTCCAGCTCCAGAAGGCGGGGCGGAACTACAAGGCCATTTGCCCCTTCCACAGCGAGCGCACGCCGTCTTTCTTCGTCTCACAGGAAAGGCAGAGCTGGCACTGCTTCGGCGCCTGCGGCACCGGCGGCGATATCTTCTCCTTCGTGATGAAGAAGGAAAACCTGGAGTTTTCTGAGGCCCTGCGCCTGCTGGCCGAACGGGCAGGCGTGACGCTAGCGGAGCGGCGGCCGGAGGAGGAAGCGGAAAGGGATAAGCTGCGGGAGGCCAACGAGGCCGCTGCCCGCTTCTACCATCGAGCGCTTCTGTCCACCGAAGCGGCACAAGAGGCAAGGCGGTACCTGGAGGAGCGCGGCCTGGACCTGAAGACGATCCAGGAGTTTCAGCTTGGCTACAGCCCGAGCGGCTGGGATAGCCTCTGCAAGCACCTCAGGGAGCGTGGCTATCGCGATGAGGAGCTGATGGCAGCCGGTCTGGCCATCGAGGGCGAGTGGGGGCTGCGCGACCTCTTTCATCAGCGCATCATGTTCCCCATCACCGATATGCGAGGGCGAGTGGTGGGCTTCGGCGGCCGCTCGCTGTCCGTCGAGGGGCGGGAGGAAGGCCAGCCCAAGTATCTGAACACGCCCCAGACAGCCATTTTCGACAAGGGCAGCCTCCTGTATGCCCTGGACAAGGCGAAAGAGCACATCCGCCACGAGGGTTCGGCGGTCATCGTGGAAGGATACACGGACGCCATCGCTGCCCATCAGCACGGCTTCCCTAATGTAGTGGCCTCCATGGGGACAGCCCTCAGCGAGCGCCAGGTGCGCCTCCTGAAGCGCTTCAGCCGTGATGTCGTTCTGGCATTGGACGCTGATACCGCCGGACAGGAGGCAACACTGCGGGCGGTGGAATATCAGGACATACTGGGGCGAGACATCCGGGTGATCATTCTCCCTGAGGGCCGCGATCCTGACCAGGTGATTCGAAGCGACCCGGAAGCCTGGCCAGCCCTGCTGACGGGCGCCCAGCCGCTGCTGGACTACAAGTTCGAGGCGGTGAGCTCTGCCCTCGACCTCTCCCAGCCACGGCAGCGCTCGCAGGCGGTGGAGGAGCTGCTGCCCCTGCTGGCAGCCATCGGCGACAAGATTGTGCAGGCTCATTACTTGCAGCGGCTGGCCCGCCTGGCTCAGGTCAGGGAATCGGCCCTGCACCAGATGCTCATTCGCCAGGGGCGTAAGCAAGGGCGCGGCAGAGACGCGGCTGCACAGGGGGAGGCCGTGGCGACGGCTCCTTCTGGAAGCAAGCAGGAGGAGTTCTGCCTGGCTCTTCTCCTGCGCTACCCCGAGCTGCGGCCAGACGGCTTAGCCCTGTCGTCGGACCTCTTCTGGCACAGCGAGAACCGTCAGCTATTGCAGGCCTGGCAGCGGTGCGCTGATGCAGAGGAGATGCGCCAGGCCATCGCGGAGGAACTGGAGGACCACTTGCAGCGGCTCAGCAACGTCACTCTGCCGCCTCCACAGGAAGCGAAAGCAAAGCTGCGGGAGTACATGGAGTATCTGAAGAAGCGAGAGCTGCAGACCACCATGTCGGCTCTGGCCGCTCGTCAGGCGGAGGCCGGGCCCATCGGCGAGGAGGAACTGGCAGCCCTGTGCTCGGGCTCGCCTCCCGAGCAGATTGGGCCGGGAGAGGTCTCAGAGAGAGCCGCTCTGCTCCGAGAGTCCAAAGAGATAAGCATAAGACTGCATCGAAGTAGTAAAATAGAGATGGGTGATGAAGAGGGTCTCGCGGCCAGCGGCCCGGAGGTGGAAGTGAATGGCTGAGCCCTTCGATAAGGGGAGTCGGTTTCAGGACTTCCTGTCTCGGCGGAAGCGAGCGGGCCGCGGCGCCGCTGACGACCGTTCGGACGAACTGGGGGAATCGGAAGTGGATGAGGAGTTTGTGGAGGAGAGAGTGAACCGCCCGTTGTCTGATGGAGAAGAGGACATCCTCGAACAGAAGGAGGGGTCCTTACCCCATCTGACCCGCAACATACCGCTGCCGCTGGGGGAGTGGGCAGAGACTCGGGCGAGACCCAAGCTGAAGGGGGAGGCGGAGGTTGATCTCGAGCTAGAGGATCAGGAGGGTATCGACGACCCTGTACGGATGTATCTCCGCGAGATAGGCAAGGTGCATCTCCTTACTGCCCAGGACGAAAAGCGGCTCGCCCGTCAGATGGAGGATGGCAAGCATATTCAGCGTCTTGAGAAGAACTGGCAGGAGGCGAACGGCTTCCCGCCCACGGCGGTGGACGTGATGATCGCTCTGCTCGAGGAGGTGCATCGTCTGTCGCTGGTCAAGGATGTGGTGGCCAAGGCTTTGGGTCTCAAGGGGCTCCCTCTGGCGCGTCTCATTGGCGAACCCGCCTTCCGCCAGGCTGTGGATGCAGAGATCGACGAAGAGCTGGCTACCCGTGTGTCGGAGAGCCTTTCCATCGAGCGTGGGGAGGCGGAGCGCTCGCTGGTTCGTATGTCCATCGTCACCCACATCCTCACGCCAGAGCTGGTGGCCCTGGCCATGGTGGCCGGCGGCAGTGAGAAGGCTCTTCTGCCGCCCAAAGCAGACCTGAATGAGAAGCTCTCTCACTATGAGGAGCGCTTTCGCACCCCCTTCCTGAAGATCAAGGACGACGGCTTCAAGGGTGAGAAGCGCCTGACCGAGGCCAACCTGCGACTAGTGGTCAGCGTAGCCAAGAAGTACATCGGACGGGGCATGTCTCTGCTGGACCTCATCCAGGAGGGCAACATCGGCCTCATCCGGGCTGTGGAGAAGTTCGACTACCGTAAGGGCTACAAATTCAGCACCTACGCTACCTGGTGGATCCGTCAGGCCATCACCCGCGCTATCGCCGACCAGGCACGCACGATCCGCATCCCTGTGCACATGGTAGAGACGATCAACAAGCTGGTGCGAGTCAGCCGCCGCCTGGTGCAGGAGTACGGTCGTGAGCCCACCAGCGAGGAGGTCGGCTCCGATATGGAGATAACGCCCGAGAAGGTGCGGGAGGTCATTAAGGTCTCCCAGGAGCCGGTATCCCTGGAGACGCCCATCGGTGAGGAGGAGGACAGTCACCTGGGCGATTTCATCGAGGACCACAGCACCCTCGCCCCCGCCGACGCTGCCTCGCATCAACTGCTCAAGGAGCAGGTGGCCGATGTGCTCTCGTCTCTCACTCCTCGCGAGAAGAAAGTGCTAATATTGCGCTTCGGCCTGGAGGACGGGCGCAGCCGCACCCTGGAAGAGGTGGGGCGGGAGTTCAGCGTGACCCGTGAGCGCATCCGCCAGATCGAGGCCAAGGCCCTGCGCAAGCTGCGCCACCCCTCGCGTAGCAAGAAGCTCAAGGACTACCTGGAGTAGAATCTGAGGATGAAACTAGGGAGGTAAACGCCAGATGCCGCTCTACGAGTATTACTGCCCGCAGTGCGAGACGAGATTCGAGCTGCTCCGTCCTATGAGCAGCGCCGATGATTCGGCTACCTGTCCCAACGGTCACGAGGGAGCGCAGCGGGTGCTGTCGGTCTTCTCGTCCGTCAGCAAGGGGGCCGGTGACGAGATGGTGCCCATAGGCGGCGACTTCGGCTCCAACACCTGCGCTACCGGGACCTGCCCCCTGCCCTGAGCTAAACCCTCGGTTGACCCACTGCCAGAGGCCCCACCCTCAGCCGCAGCCTCATTCCTAGGTACATGGCTGACAGCGAGGCCAATAGCACCGCTTCCACAGCGGTCAGGCCTGCCACCAGCATGGTGGCATCGAACCAGAAGTCGCGGGGGAACATCTGGATGAGGTGGTCGGTGTCTGGGTTGAGATTCCAGAGGTCGTTGGTGAAGGCCACCAGGTGGAAGCGAAGGAAGAGCTCGTCGAATCCCACCAGCGCCAGGACGCCAAAAAGGGCCAGCAGGCCCAGGGTGAGCAGAGAGGCCTGGAGGAGGATTCGAGCCAGAAGGCGCAGGGGAGCCTCGGCCGCCCAGATGAACACGGCCACCACGAATACCAGGGCGAAGGCCAGCGATGCCTCCTGCACCCGAAAAACGGTGCGAAAGAGGTTCTTGACGTCGGTCAGGTGGCTTGACTCTCGCTCATTGAACAGGGCCACACGGCGATCATCCTCCTGCACAAAGATTCGGATGCTCTCATCGTCATTGTTGAAGTAGCGCACTAGCTTATCGGCCGCCCGGTCGAGTTCGCTGCGCGAGATGCCAGTGGCGGCCTCGGCGTCGTACTCGTCGAAGCTGTAGTGATAGAGACCCACCTCGTTGGCGACCCAGCGCACGTTACTGGTGACCAGCAAGACGGGGATGCTGATGAAGAAGAAGATGGTCGCAATCCTGGGGACAAGGCCCAGCTTATGCCTCCTCTCCGCTGCGGCTGCCTCATGCCGAGCTATCTAGAGCCATATTAGGGATGGCCCTTCCTCTTGTCAACGACAAGGGGCCATCCCTATAATCGAGCGACAGGCAGGGGAAAGGACAGGCGCTATGGGCATATCGGAAGAGGAGATGCGTACCTTCGAGGGCTTCAGGGCTATCATCGCTCGCCTGCGCGGGCCCGATGGCTGCCCTTGGGATCGGGCTCAGACTCACGCCTCCCTCAAGCCGTACCTGCTGGAGGAGGCCTACGAAGCAGTGGCCGCTCTAGACGAGGGCGACCCGCAGAGGCTCTGCGACGAGTTAGGCGACCTTCTCCTGGAGGTATTCCTCCACGTCCAACTCGCCGAGGAGGCCCAGGAATTCACCCTGGCAGACGTTATCTATGGCATCGCCAGTAAGATGGTGCGCCGACATCCTCACGTCTTCGGCGAAGAGCAGGCCGATTCGCCCCAGGAGGTCATGGTTCGCTGGGAGGCGCTGAAGCGAAAGGAGAGGGGTGCACAGGCATCGGCCCTGTCCGGAGTTCCCCAGGCCATGCCCGCCCTTGCTCGCGCCCAGATGTTTCTGGCCAGGGCGGCCAATGTCGGCTTTCAGTGGCCCCAAACGGAGGACGTGCTGGACAAGCTAGGAGAGGAGCTAGAGGAGCTGGCCCAGGCGAGCGAGCCAGATCACAAGCGAGAGGAGTTGGGTGATGTCCTCTTCCTCCTGGTCAACCTGGCCCGCTACCTCGATCTAGACGCCGAGGAAGCCCTGCGACAGGCCAACCACAAGTTCTCTCAGCGCTTCACCACTATGGAGGCCCTGGCCCACGAGCAGGGCCGCACGCTGGCCGATATGCCCCTCGCGGAGAAAGAGGCTCTCTGGGAGGCAGCCAAGAAGCGCCTGCGCTCCGAGGGCGGCTAGCCCTGGCTGGCTGCTGGCTAGCCTTTTCCATGCACCGCGTTGCGGAGGCACCCAGGCGTAGCATGCTAGCTGAGGGAAGACCCTTCGCTATGCTCAGGGTGACAGCGTGGCCTACCGTCATTCTGAGCGAAGCGAAGAATCTCAGCGCATGCGCGGCCAAGGAGCGCCTTCGGGTCGAAGGGGGCTCGCCCTGACGGGCTGCCGGCTAGCGTCTGCTCTTAGTTCTCTCCATCCACCAGAGGGCGAGTGCGCCAACTACTATTAGTCCCACTACGCCTCCCATTCCGGCGTACCACCGGACGGGGAAGCTCGTTTCGCCCTCGCCTACTGTGCCCGGAGCGATGCCAGGGGCAGGCGTCGCCTCCGGTGTCAGGGGCACCGCCGTCGGCGGTTGCACGGTCGGGCTCAGCTTCAGAGGCGCAGGCGTCGGACTCGCCGGCGGTGTCTCCACCAGAGGTGGCTCCTCCGTTGGGGATGGGGTTGGCACCGGAGGAACTGGCGGCGATTGGGGCGGTTCTGGTGTTGGCGTGGCTTCCGGTGAGGGCGTCACCGTTGGTAGCGGCTTGCCCACATTGACTCGCACAGAGTCCGTCAGGGCCGGGTCGATGCAAGTGTTGTCGTCGTAGACCAGGCAGACGTAGATCGTGTGCTCACCACTTGCTACGCCGACGAATGTCTCTGAGAAGCGTCCCGAATGGATGATGTTGTCGTCGCCCAGGGGAGTAGGCACGTCGAAGAAGGGCTGGATGTCCAGGAAGTACACGATATGCCCCTTGTTGGGCTCGCGCCTCGGCTCCAGGGGCAGGCTGATGGTGAAGCCGCTAAGGGCTACGCTCACTGTGATATCCGGACCAGAGAGAACCTCTCCCTCTGCTGGCGCAGTGATGACGATGGATGGTCCCTCTTGGGCCAGGCCCCTGCCAGCCGCTAAGGCCAGCAGGAGGCCCGTCGCCAGGAGGACCAGCCCTGACCGGCAAAGATATCGAGACAACAACTCGACCCTTCTCCTTCCCTATGTGGATAGACGTTACACTTAATAGAATGTTTCACCGCCGCCTAAGGTTAACCGCGGGCCGGAGGCTCTCGTTGACGGCTTTGTGAGCCAGGTGACATACTGGCTATAGAGGGAGGCTTTCTTCTGTGGCGACTAAGCGAGCGCCCTTCGAGCTCCTAGAGCACACGGCCGACGTGGGTGTGCTAGCCCACGGCAGGACCCTGGCCGAGGCTTTTGTGCATGCGGCGGAGGGTATGTTTTCTGTCATGGTCAACCTCAGTGGGGTGCGGGAGGAGGAGGAGCGCTCGCTGGCGGTGGAGGCCCACGACTGGCCCAGCCTGCTGGTGGCCTGGCTGTCGGAGCTTATCTACTTCTCCGATGTCGACGGCCTCGTCTTCAAGCGATTCGAGATCAGGGAGATGGAGCCCTATTCCCTCCAGGCCAATGCCTACGGCGAGAAGATAGACCGCCAGCGGCATGAGCTGGGCGCCGGCGTCAAGGCGATCACCCGCCACATGCTGGAGGTGGACGAGGACGAGGAGGGCTATCGCGTCCAGGTGCTGCTGGACATTTAGGGGTGGTGGGAGATGGCCAAGAACTGGAAGCAGATCCTGCAGCAAGTAGATGAGCTGCGCTGGGACCTTTCCCGCGACTACAAGGCGGGCATGCGCGTCCCCGGCCGTATCTACGCCAGCGAGGAGATGCTGGACGCTATGGCCGGAGACGAGGCCATCGAGCAGGTGGCCAACGTGGCCTTCCTGCCGGGCATTGTCGGCTATTCCCTGGCCATGCCGGACATCCACTGGGGCTACGGCTTCCCCATCGGCGGTGTGGCCGCCACCCGCCTGGACGATGGCGTCGTGTCCCCGGGCGGCGTTGGCTACGACATCAACTGCGGCGTGCGGGTAGTTCGCACCAACCTGCGCGAGGAGGAGCTCGCCCCCCACCTGCCGGCCCTGCTGAACCAGATCTTCCGCGACGTGCCCGCCGGCCTTGGACTTTCCGGCCTGCTCAAGGTATCCATGCAGGAGATCGACAACGTCCTGGCCTATGGCGCTCGCTGGGCTGTGGAGAAGGGCTACGGCTGGCCCCAGGACCTAGATGCCATCGAGAGCGGTGGCGCCCTGCCCGGCGCCGACCCCACCAAGATCAGCCGCCGCGCCAGGGAGCGGGGCGTGCCCCAGTTGGGGACCCTCGGTTCGGGCAACCACTTCCTGGAGATCGAGGTAGTGGACGAGATCTTCGATGAGGAGGCTGGCCGGGTCATGGGTGTCGATGAAGTGGGCCAGATCATGGTGTTCATCCACACCGGCTCCCGCGGCCTCGGTCATCAGACCTGCCAGGATTACCTAGACAAGATGGAGGTGGCGTCGGCCAAGCACGGCATCCAGTTCCCGGAGAAAGGGGGCCTGTCGGCTGTGGAGGGGAAGGTCAAGGTCTTCCTGCCCGACAAGCAGTTAGCCTGTGCCCCCATCGCCTCCAAGGAGGGACAGGACTACCTGGGGGCGATGTTCGCCGCCGGCAACTTTGGCTTCGCCAACCGCCAGCTCATCACCCACTGGGTGCGCGAGGCCTTCGCCAAGGTGCTGGGCCGTGACCCCCAAAAGCTGGGCCTGAACATCATCTACGATGTCGCCCACAACATCGCCAAGATCGAGCGCCACCGCCTGGACGGCAAGGAGATGACCCTCTGCATCCACCGCAAGGGGGCCACCAGGGCCTTCCCCGCCGGCCACCCAGATGTGCCATCCAAGTATCAGGGGATCGGCCAGCCGGTGATGGTGCCCGGCGATATGGGCCGCTATTCCTTCATCTGCGTGGGCACCGAGCGGGCGATGGCCGAGACCTGGGGCTCGGCCTGCCACGGAGCGGGCCGCATGATGAGCCGTCACGCCGCCAAGCGCGAGCTGCGGGGGGTGAACATCGCCGCCCGCCTGGCCGATAAGGGGATCCTGGTGCGGGCCCAGAACAAGGCCGCCCTGGCCGAGGAGGCCAGCGAGGCCTACAAGGACGTAGCCGAGGTGGTGGGCGTCCTCCACGACGCCGGCATCGCCCGCAAGGTGGTGCGCCTGCGCCCGATCGGGGTGGTTAAGGGGTAGCCAAGGGGGAGCGCTGGGGCTATGGTCGGAGCGAGTGACGTACTTGGAGGGTCATGATGGCGGGATCTGGTCGGCTGCGACAGGGGCAGAGGGCTATTCTTGATTTGATGCAACTTTCGGACGCCGATCTCCTTCCAGAGATGTCACGGGGGTTGGAGCTAGTCTTGCGCAGCGCCTGCCGCCTAGCAGAGGACGCTGGCACACTTGGACAGCTAGGACGGGGCCAGGGCTCAACAGTGCTGCGGTTAATCGCCGAGGAGGAAGCGGCGAAGTTCCTAATCCTGTTAGATGCCGTGCGCTGCCCGCGCGAGCCTTCTTGGAGACTGGGTCGGCAGCTACGCCGTTTCTACGATCACTTGGCCAAGGGCATTTATGCCGCATGCTGCTACTGGCGGGTAGGGTCGCTTGGCCAACTTCTTAGCTATATAGAGACGGAGCGTCGCGACTTCTACCTTGCCGGGTCGGACAACAGCGACCCAATCTTCCGAAATCGCATCTTGCTGGAACGGGAGATGGCCATTTACGTTGACTACGTGGCAACGGACGATGGCCGTTACTGGTTGCTACCGTTCGAGGGCGAGCAAAGCTACCTAAACCAGTTGGATCCACCAGCCTTGAGGGTCGCGCGCGCCTTGCACGCCGTAGGCTGCACGACGCCACAGGCGCTAGAGTTGATTGCAACCACATGGCGCCCGGTTCAGGTGGGGGATGACTTCACGCTCATGGAGCTGCGGGAAGTTAACCAGCGAACACTCGAGGCTATGGGACAGAGGGGCCTCCTTCGCGAGCGGCTAGAAGAGACTTTCAGACTCATCATTCAGGAATGGCCATTCCCCTTGTACTCTGCCGACCTCAAAATGACCAGGGTGACCAATGAGGACCGCGGCCCAGCGCCCTCCGGCTAGGTTACTCGTTCCAGCGGGGCGAAGCTCCGCAGTAGCCTCCTGAAGCGGGCCTCGCCCTTACCCCTCCTCCCCCACGTCCGTAGCCTTCGCGCTGCGGGTGACCAGCACCAGGTGGGCGTGTGCGGACGCTACCAGTGAAGCCAAGGAACCGGTCGACTATTTCTTCTCTTCGTCGCCCTTGAAGGGCTCCCGCAGGACGACCTTCACACCAGATATCGTGCCCGTGACGACGTTGCGAACCTGCTCCACGGCTGTGGTGCTGACCTTGCCGGCCCCCTTGAGGGCGCCGCTGGCTGCCGCGGACGCAGCGTCCTCAGCCTTCATGCCGACCTCTTTGGCCCCTTCGATGGCGCCCTCCACCGCTCCTTTGGCTGCGCCTGCCACATCGCCACCTACGTCTCCGACAGCCTTCACCGCCGCCTCCGCACTGGCGCTGATGGCCTCCGCCGAGCCGGTCGCGACCTCCTTGGTCCCTCTGATCACGCCGAGAACGGCATTCTTGGAAGCTATGCCCACGTCGCCGCCGACCTCTGCCACGCCCTTGATGGCGGCGCTCACCGTGTCAAAGATCAGTCCCAGCGTCTCGTCGGTGATGGCGCGCACGCCCTTCAGGGCGCTCACCAGGGTGCCGCTCACGGTGTCTACCACCGCCTGCGCCACATCTCCAACGCCCCGGATCGCCCCCACCACTCCGTCCTTGACGGAGTCGAATATGCTCTTCTTCTCTTCTGCCATGACGATCACCTCCCTTGACTTGACACCTTACCTCGATCACCTGTTTCGGGACTCTAGCATAGCGGTCGTTCTTGCTCCTGTCAAAGCGCACCCAGGAGACGACGCCATGGTGCCCAAAGACGAGTAGCAGGATCTAGCCTAACAGACTGGCACTGCGTAGCTCCTACGCCCCTGCCCCCACGTCCGTCGCCTTCGCCCCACGAGTGACCAGGGTCACATGGGGGAAGGGTATCTCGATGCCCTCCTCGTCGAAGGCCTTCTTCAGCCGCCTGCGCAGCTCCCCCATCACGTCCCACTGGCGGATGGGCTCGGTGTCCCCCAGGATCTTGATGGCGATGCCCGAGTCCTCGAAGGCGTCCACCCGCAGGACCTGCGGCGCCTTCAGGATCAGCGGCCCGAACTCGGCGTCGGCCGCCAGCTCGTGGCCCACGCGGTTGATCACCTCGAACACCTTGTCCAGGTCCTCGCCGTAGGCCACGCTCACGTTCATGTTCACGCGCGACCACTCCTGGGTCTGGTTGCTGGCCACCGCTATCTCGCCGTTGGGCACGTGGTGGACTATGCCGTCCAGGTCGCGCAGGACGGTGCGCCGCAGGCCCACCTCCTCCACCAGCCCCGAGATGCCAGCCACCGTCACCACGTCGCCCTTGCTGTACTGATTCTCCATGAGGATGAACAGGCCGCTGAGGAAGTCTTTGACCAGGCTCTGGGCGCCGAAGCCGAGGGCGATGCCGGCGATGCCCACGCTGGCCAGGATGGGCGTTACGTTAATCCCCAGCTCGGGGAGGATGGTGAACAAGGCCCAGATGACCAGGACGAATCGGCCCGATCCCCGAAGCACCGCAACGAGGGTATGGATCCGCTGCTCGATCTCCTCCTCGGGCTTGCCCTCCATCTCGCGGCACACGGCCGGACGGATCACGTGCGGTATGACCACCCTCAGGACAATGTCGGCCACGAACGCCAGGGCGAAGATGAACAGTATGCGCAGGCCGTGGGTGAGGAGCCAGTCGGTGATGCGCTCCCAATCGACATCCCCCATGGTCACAAGCAGTGACGTCATGTTGTCCTCCTTTCGCTTGGGTTTCTGTCAGTGGATACAAGACGGATAAGGGTGTGCGGAAGCACCAGTTCAGCGTTCGGTGGGCTCCGCCGGCGTCCCAAGGCACAGGCAGGGCGCCACCGCGCCCGACGCGCGAGTCTGAGTGCTCTACGAGGAGCTCCCTCCGGGAAGCCTGAAGCCGATTTTGGCCCTTGTCTGCTCGAATTCTACGGACCAGTGGCGATTCGCCCACTCGACGTGGTATCGGATCTCGTCGGCATTCGTCCTGAGAATGCCCCAGTCAAGCTTAGGATGGATGGCTTGGTGATCCGCCAAGGCCTCGGATGAGAACGTTTGGTTCAGCTTGGCCATTAGGTCCGTGATGTCACTCGGCGTAAGCGCCCTGAGATCCCAGATGCGAAGGACTATGTCACCTGAACTCTCGTCGTAGTATGCAAGGCTATGGACGGGATAAGATCGTCCGTCCCGGAGGACGACTTCAAGGCAAAACGGAGGCACGATCGCACCCGTGTCCGGCGGATACCCAAATAGCAACAGAAGTTGTTCGGCTGGAGTCATCGAACGAAGCTTAAGGCATGAGCGAGCAAGATGTCAACGCATCGCCAGAGCCTGCTAGGGCAGGCGCTCCAGAGGTGCAAAGGACAGGAGCAGGCGCTTGATGCCTGCCTCGCCCTTGAAGGCCACGATCACCAGTTGGTCGCCGCTCTTCTCCTCCTCGCAGCTCACCACGATGCCCTCTCCGAACTTCGGGTGGCGCACGTGGTCGCCCGCAGCGAACGCCTTGACGGGAGCCGCTGGCCCTGAGCTTGTCGAGGGGTGAGCGGGTGTGCTGGCAGCGGCGATGAACCTCTCGCGGGTCGGCATTCCTGTCGGAATCCGCTCGCGGGTGGTCACCAGCTCCGGCGGTATGTCGGCCAGGAAGCGCGAGGGCGGATTGTGCCCGCCGAAGGTGCGCCGAAAGGCCCGCACCAGGTACAGCCGCTCCTCAGCGCGGGTCATGCCCACATAGCACAGCCGCCGCTCCTCCTCCATCTGCGCAGGGTCGTCGTAGGAGCGCATGTGGGGCAGCAGGCCCTCCTCCATGCCCACGATGAACACCACCGAGAACTCCAGCCCCTTGGCGGCGTGGAGGGTGATGAGGGTCACGGCGTCGGCCTTCGCGTCATACTCGTCGATGTCGGTGATGAGAGCCGCGTCCTCCAGAAAGCGGGCCAGCGCCTCGGCCGGGGTCAGCTCATCGTACTGGCTGGCCACCGCCCGCAGCTCCTGCACGTTCTCCCAGCGCTCCTCGCCGTCGGCGAAGTCCTCCAACAGGTAGCGGCGGTAGTCAGCCCTGGCGATGATGGCGTTCAGCAGTTCCGATAGCGTCTGCGTGGGCGCTTCCTTGATCAGTTCGTTGAGCACATTTAGGAAGCGCAGGATGGCGGCAGCGATGCGCTTCTGGAATGGGTGAGCGGGTTCGGCAGGCTCACCATGAGCGGACTGGATATCGCTCATCCTGAGCTTGTCGAAGGATGGTTCGACGGGCTCACCATGAGCGGTGGGCTCAGCATGAGCGGAGCTCTGGTCCGACTCCTGCTCGGCCAGGAGCTGGAGGGCAGCGTAGGGCGGTATCTCCAGCTCCCTCGACCAGCGGTTCAGCTCCTGCACGCTGCGCTTACCGATGCCCCGCGGCGGCACGTTGATCACCCGCAGGAGGCAGACGGCATCGAAGGGGTTGTGCACCAGGCGCAGGTAGGCCAGGAGGTCCTTGATCTCCCGCCGCTCGTAGAAGCGGGTGCCCCCTACCAGCCGATAGGGGACGCCGCGGCGGACGAACGCCTCCTCGAAGGGGCGCGACTGGGCATTGGTGCGGTACATGACGGCGATGCCACGCGGCGAGTGGGCGTTGTCCTTAGTCAGGGCCTCCACCTCTTCGGCTACGAAGGCCGCCTCCTCCTCTTCGTCGTAAGCCTCGTGCACCACCACCCGCGAGCCGCGCTGGTTCTCCGTCCAGAGCTTCTTCTCCTTGCGCTGGCGGTTGACGCTGATGACGTTGTGGGCCGAATCGAGGATGGTCTGAGTGGAGCGATAGTTCTGCTCCAAGTAGACCACCTCGGCCTTGGGGAAATCCCGCTCGAAGTTGAGGATGTTGCGCAGGTCGGCCGCCCGCCAGGTGTAGATGGACTGGTCGGGGTCGCCCACCACGCAGATGTTGCCGTGGCCGCTGGCAAGCTGACGCGCCAGCACGTACTGGGCGATGTTGGTGTCCTGGAACTCGTCGATGTGGATATGCAGGTAGCGCTGAGCGTACTTCTCGAGGACGTCGGGGTGGTCGCGAAAGAGCTGGACGGTCTTCATCAGGAGGTCGTCGAAATCGACGGCGTTGTTCTCCTCCAGCACCCCCTGATAGCGCTCGTACACTCGCGAGACGACCTCCTGGAAGTAGTCGCCCACGAGCCGAGCGTAGGCCTCGGCGGTGGAAAGCTCACTCTTGGCTCGCGAGATCGTGCTGAGAACAGCCCGTGGCGATGTGCGGCGGGGGTCGAGCCCCAGATCCTGCATCACCTGGCGGGCTACGGCGAGCTGGTCGGCCTCGTCATAGATGGCGAAGGCCCGCGACAGACCTATCCGCTCGCCGTCGATGCGCAGCATGCGCGAGCACACGGCGTGGAACGTGCCCAGCGTTATGTCGCTCCCAATGTCGGCGCCCACAAGGCTGAAGATGCGGTCGCGCATCTCGCGGGCGGCCTTGTTGGTAAAGGTGACGGCCAGGATGCGGCGGGGGTGGACCCGCTGGTGGGCGATGAGGTAGGCGATGCGGTGGGCGATGACGCGGGTCTTGCCGCTGCCGGGCCCAGCCAGGATGAGGAGCGGCCCTTCGGCGGTCTCCACAGCCTGGCGTTGAGCCGGATTCAGCCCGCTGAGTATGTCCATCCGCTCTCCTGACGGCATTCTAGCATCGGCTGCGGAGGTCATTCAACGACGATCGGGCACGCCGCACACTGCGGCGGCAGGTTTTCAAGGCTATTCGGCGTTATGTCGAGCCCTGCCCGCCTCAGGAGAAGCACCAGCGCCTTGAGGGGCAGGCCGACAACGTTGCAATAGCAACCGTCGTAGGAGGCCACGGGCCGGAACTGCTCGTCCTGGATCGCGTAGGCGCCGGCCTTGTCCAAGGGCTCGCCGCGACCGACGTAGGCGTCGATCTCGCCGTCGCTGTAGTGGCGCATGTGCACAGCCGTGACGACGTGCGCTGCCACCCGCTGGCCGCTGCCAGCGTCCACCACGGCCAGGCCGGTGATCACTCGATGCATCTTTCCCCTCAGGCGTCGGAGTGTGGCCGCAGCCTCTGAGCCGTCCGCCGGCTTGCCCAGGATGGTGTCGCCATCGACCACGATCGTGTCGGCGGCGATGACGATCCCTTCCCTTTCCTCTCTGGCCACCGCTTCCGCTTTGGCCAGCGCCAGGGCCTCGGCCAGCTCCTCGGGCTGCCCCGAAGACGATGGCGAAAGGTCCTCCCCTACGTCGGGAACGATCACTCGAAAGGGCAGGCCCAGGTGGGCCAGGAGCTGGCGTCGCCTGGGCGAGCGGGAGGCGAGGATGAGCATGGCTAACCAGCTAGCCAGCAGGCGGGCAAGCCGGCGGAGCCAAACTGCGCCCGGTCACCGAATGTCGTCATTCTGAGCGAGGCGAAGAATCTCGTCCGCAATGTTAGACCCTTCGCGTCGCTCAGGGTGACAGTCCGCGGCCCATTGTTTTCCCAGTTCATGGCGCTACGACTAGTCTCGCACCAGCGTCGCCACGCACTCGATGTGGAAGGTCTGGGGGAACATGTCCACCGGCTGCACCTCCTGGAGACGATAGCCGCCCTGGCAGAGGACGCGCAGGTCGCGGGCCAGGGTAGCGGGGTCGCAGGAGACGTAGACCAGCCTGGCTGGTGGCCGTTTGAGGACGGCGGCGATGACATCGGGGTGACAGCCCACGCGTGGCGGGTCGAGGATGGCCGCCTGGGGACGCCGGCGCAGCTCCGGCAGGATCTGCTCCACCTTCCCCTGATAGAAGGCTATATTCTTGATGCCCGCCTGGTTGATCACTGCATCGGCCACCGCCGCCGACGACTCCTCGATGGCTATCACCCTCTTGACGTAGGGCGCAAGCAGCACGGCGAAAGTGCCCACGCCGGCGTAGGCGTCCAGCAATAGCTGGTCGTCGGCAAGAGCCAGCTTCTCGCGCACGACCTCTATCAGCACCTCTGCCTGCCGGCTGTTCACCTGGAAGAAGGATGCGCCCGAAATGCGGAAGCGCTTGCCCAGAAGCTCCTCCTCGTAGGAGGTCTGGCCCGACGGAATCGAATCGTCGATCTCCTTCAGCGAAGGATGGATGAGAGCCTGCTCCGTCCTGACGCCGTAGCGGATGGCCACCTGATGCAACCCGGCGCACTTGCCCTGAAGCCGCGCCAGTACGGCGTTGATCCAGGGATGCATGATGCGACAGTGGTCGATGCGAACGAAGCGGCGCCTCAGCAGGCTAACGAAGCCCAGGTGGCCCTGGCGGTCGGTGCTGAAGCGAGCGTGATTGCGATAGTGCCAGCGCTCTTCCGCTCTCACGGTGGCTGCTACCGGTGGCTCCTCGAACTTGCCGATGCGGCGCAACTGCTCGCCGACGACGCGGGCCTTGAGCTCGACCTGGAAGGGGTAGTCGATGTGCTGCCACTGGCAGCCGCCGCAGTTGCCGAAGTAGGGGCAGGGGGCCTCCACCCGATGGGGCGAGGGAGAGAGAACCTCCACCACCCGGCCCATCAGGTAATCCTTGCTGCGCCGCTCGATCCCCACCACGGCCTCCTCGCCGGGGATGCCGTAGGCAGCGAACACCACCTGGCCGTCGTGGCGGCCGATTGCCCCGCCCTCGAAGGCCATGTCGGTAAGGCTTAGGCGCAGCTTTTCACCCTCTCTGGTGTCAGCGGCTCTAGTCTTCTCTTTCATGGAGATTACGATCAGGGGAACCCATTCAAGTTTATCCTCAAAGCGCCCCCGTCGCCAGGGCAATGCTGAGATGACAGTGCCAGACAAGGCATGGTATAATCGGCCAGCTTAGGAGGCGAGGACAGGGGCATGGACAACTGGGAAAACGCAGCAACCCTGGCGGGCACCATCGCCGCGGCCTACGTGTTGGTCCTCTGGGTAGGCATCATCGCCTGGACCTATCGGGACATCCACGAGAGGACCCGCGACACTGCTTTCCAGATAGTAGCTGTCCTCCTCGTCCTGATGTTCAACATCCCGGGCTGGTTCATATACATGGTGCTTCGGCCCGGCGAGACGCTGGCCGAGGCCTATGCCCGCTCCCTGGAGGAGGAGGCCCTCCTGCAGGAGCTGGAGGAGCAGGGCATTTGTCCCTCCTGCAAGCGCTACGTGAGCGCCGATTTCGTTATCTGCCCCCACTGCCGCACTAAACTCAAAGAGCCCTGCGCTAACTGCGGCCGCCCCCTGAGCTTCAACTGGGTGGCTTGCCCCTACTGCATGACCCAGAAGACGAGGGTCGCCTCCTCGGCTCAGAAGGAGGTCAGCGGCGTTCCGCAGAAGGAAGAGTCTGCGGAGAGCTCCGAGAGGCAGCGCGCTGCCTCGCCCCAGACATCCCTCGATCCCTGAGGCTGGCTCCTCCTAGCTCCCGCTTGGTCCTTTCTGGCGCAGCCCCAACGCCCGCAGGAGCCCATCGTAGTCCAGGTATTCGGCCGCAAGCTGGCCGATGCGTTCCGCCTTCTGATGGCCAAATCGGCTCTTGAAGTAGAGATCCTCCAGGGCATGAAGGGCGGCTACTGTGCCCTTGTCAGTGATGAGCAGGGGCACACCCTCCGCTTCCGCTCGCTCGCTGACGTAGGCCAGGGGCATCCGGCCGCCGCTGAGGATGAGGCAGCGGCTGTCGGCGTTCAGGGCAGCTAGCTGCAGGTCGGGCTTGTCGCAGCGCACGACGACCGCCTGGCGGCCGAAGCGGGCGAAGTAGTCCTGGCCGGGGTCGGCGCTGATAGAAGCGATGGTCAGACGCTCTATCACTTCTTCCGTACGGCCGTCGCCAAAGAGCGCCTCCGCCTCTAGGGCCTGAGCCATCTCACCGATGGTGGGCGACGAGAGCAATCTGTCCTCGGGGAGGAGGGCCAGGCTGGCGATCTTCTTCTGAGCCAGCGTATCGGCAATGGCCACGGTTCTCGCTCGAGGCACGGCGGTGAGGACAACGCCGGCGAAGGCCGGCCCCAGTTCCTTCTGAAGGGCGGCGACCCGATCGACGGCCAGATCGGCGGAGCGTTCGACCAGAACCACCACGCCGCCCAGGGTCCGAACCGCCTCACCTGGGGGGAAGCCCGCTGGTAGCTCTACAATGAAGACGCTATCGGAAGAGCTAGTCCCCTTCACTAGCTCAATGACCTCGTCCAGCGAGAGGGGATCGTCCCCCTTCGCACCGGAGAGCGAAAGGACAGCAAAGCAGCCAGCGTCGGCCTGCGCGGCCTCGTCTGACTCAGCCGTTGCCAGTCGGGCGAACCTGAGAGGATAGCCGTCCTGGTCAAGGCGCTGGGCGATGGCCACAGAGACAGCGGTCTTACCCACGAGAGGCCGCAGTGAAGAGACGACCAACACAGGCATTCTCACTCCTCCGCTACCGGACGAATCAGAGCTGGCGGAACCTAGAAACCGCTTACACGCTAGCCTATCTCTATGCAGTCACAGTGGCCGCCGCACTGCTCAAGACCACCTCGCCCCGCTGCGTCTTGGCCTGGAGGATGATCTGGGTGTCGCTCTCCTTCCACATCTCGGTGATGATCTTGTCGCCGGGGATGACGACACCCGAGAACCGTACTTCCAATACCTTCAGCTGGTCGGGGTCACCGCCGCAGTACTTCTGGATGACGGCCCGGGCCACATGACCGAAGCTGCATAGCCCATGAACGATAGGCTGGTCATATCCGGCCATCTTGGCGAAGTTGGGGTCGATGTGCAGCGGGTTGCGGTCGCCCGAGAGACGGTAGATGGCTGCCTGCTGAGGCAGGGTCTCCATCTCCACCACCTCATCCGGTGGCCGCTCCGGCGGCACGTTCCTGGGACCGCTCGGGCCGCGGTCGCCGCCGAATCCGCCCTCGCCGCGGATGAAGGCGCCAAAGGTATTGACGCAGAGGACTTCCCCCGCCTCATCTTTCGTCTCAGCGTCGGCCACTACCAGGGCCCCGCGCCCCTTGTCGTATATGGCCCTGACAGTGCTCTCAGTGGTGACCTTGGCTGCGACGGGGAAAGGCTTCTTCACCTCGATGCGCTGCTCGCCGTGAAGCAGCATCACCGGGTTGATCTTGCCCACCGTCACCAGGCTCATAAGAGCTGGAAAGGCGGGGACAACGCCGAAGGTGGGGATAACCTTGAGGCCCCTCTCGTAGACGTATTGGAGCTCGTCGGTGCCGGCGCCCACGCCCAGGGCATACAGCATGACGTCTCTATCGTCATATTCGAAAGTCGAAGGCGGCAACTTCTGACCGACCAAGCTGAGATCAATCGCCATAATCATCCCTCCTTCCCCCTATCGGGGGCATGTGATTCCTTCTTGCTACTGAGCCTGAGGGTTCTCCTCCCAGATTGCGAAAACGTTCCCCTCCGTGTCAAGGGCCTGAGCGAAGTAGCCCATCGTCGGCACAGCCATCTTGGGCACCACAATGGTGCCGCCGGCCTCCTGTACCTTCTTCGAGTACTCATCTACGGACTCGACCAGAACGTACAGCACTGGCCGTTGCTCGGGAACCACCCGCTTCATCATGCCTCCACCCAGTTCGCCCTCGCCGGTTTGGATAAGATGATACCCTTCTTGACCAGTGTCGGCGATCTGCCAGCCGAAGATGCTCTCATAGAACTTTTTGGCCCGCTCCAGGTCATCGACAGGAATCTCGAAGTGGCAGATCGGGTGAGCCATGATTCACCCCCTGGTCAGTGTGCACTATCCGCTACCCTCGGGCGCCAAGCAGCCCAATTCTCTATCATACGCATAAGGCCCGCCCTGAGATAGAGGGATAGCCTGGCTTGCTAGCAATTTTGGGCTGTCAAACCCCTCGGACCAAGGAGGGGTTAACCCATGATCACTTCCGCCCATCCAGCAGACGATGGAGGAAACGCCTGAGGCGATCGCCTCACATTATGTCCTGGGTGATCTTCACCAGTGTGGCGTCTAAAGAAAGAGAGAGCCTTCGCGAGTACAGCCACAAAAGCTCTCTCAATGCTCGGGGCGGGAGATTCCTAACCTGGACAATACGTTAGATCAGCGCCGACACTTTGTCAAGCGTTTACGGTCAAGTAGGGCGGAGAGTTTGCGCGATGAGTTTCATTGCGGCCGCTATATGGGCACGCTGTGCGTGCAGCGCAGCACTCACCGCTGATCCCGTCTCAAGGCCGAGCGAACCGCACCCGCTCCAGACTTGGGCGAAAGATGGGTAGTTTCCGACGTAGACGGTATGTCCCATGTCAACGGAGAATGGGCGAAGAAAAGGGTAAGGAATGCCCCACCACTGGGGCGGAGGAGGAGAGTGAAATGACGGCTCAAGCACGCAAGCAGTTGCAGCCCGAAGACGCGACGAGAGGCATGGCCGAGTGGATTACCCTCTCGCACCCCTACAGCGCGATCTTCAAGCTGACCGAACTGGCCCTACTGCCTCACAATCTGTCTTTTCCGCAGCTACATCTGTTGTCTGTTCTGAAGCAGGGCGGGGGTATCCTCACTACCGGCGAAATTGGTCGGGCAATGGTCAAGGCGAGCCAGACCATCACCGGGGTGGTGGACAGGCTAGAAGAGCCGGGACTGGTAGAGCGAGTCTTTGACAGGAGCGATCGCCGCAAGACCTGGGTACGCCTAACTGAGAAGGGCGAGCGCAAGTGGGAGGAAGCTGTCCCTGTCGCAAATCGGCTGGCCGAAGAGCTCCTTTCTGTCCTCACAGACGAGGAACTGCGGGAGCTGCATGTCAAGACCGACAAACTGCGGACCGCGGCGATGAAAAGGCTCGCCGAAGCCCTTCAGTAACCGGGCTCCTAACATGCCATCGGCACGATCCTAGGCCGGAGTAGCCTTCGGTTGCGCAAGTCCGGCTGCGACCGCCACGGCGGCCGCAGCCGCTCTATTTTCCACGGCGAACTTGTCGAGGATCGCCGCTACATGCCTCTCTACTGTGCGGCGACTTACAACCAGTCTCCTGGCGATCTCGTCGTTCGTCCGTCCGTTGGCAATGTGCTCGAGCACTTCCTTCTGCCTGGGTGTCAAGGAAACTCCGTGTCCCGGGAGCGGTTTAACCAAAGCGACGATGCAGTGTGGCTCTCCCTGCTTGTCGCGGATCAGATGCATACGCATCTCGATGCGCATGAGCGTGCCGTCCTTGCGGATGCGGCTATACGTTCCTACGGCCTGTCCCTCGGCCAAGGTGCGAGCCACCACCTTCTTCCTCTCCTCCCGCGCACCTAGAGGAACCACTCGATCTGCCGTGTCGCCTACCATTTCCTCTCTGCTCCACCCGCTCAGTTGCTCGGACGCCCGGTTCCAGATCTGAACGCGGCCCTGGAGGTCCATGCAGGAAACCGCAACATCGATAACCTCCAAGACACCCTCTAGACATTCCCGTGGTAGCAGATCGCTCATCGTTTCCTCTCGCTGTCCCCTGACCCAGCAACGTCCCGCTCGCCGCCGCAGAGCACCTAGCGAGACGGAATGATCATCGCACTCGAAGAATATGTTGTCAACCCTCCGAGTGTCGGTGAGAGACCCTGGGCACGGTAGGCGAGAAACCACGCCTCGAACAGGTTAGAGAGTTCGGGGGCCCCTACCTGGGGGGGAGCTTTGGCTTGGGGTGCCTCGCCCTCCTCCTCTCCGGGGAAGAGCGACGGACATCGCGATTACGTAGACTGAGGAAGCCTATGGCTAGAGCATTCGTCCCTGGTGCCGAGGGGCAGAGTCGAACTGCCGACACCGTGATTTTCAGTCACGTGCTCTACCACCTGAGCTACCTCGGCCAGCCAGCCCAATTCTAGGATCGCCTCCAATGAGTGTCAAGGCAATGTGCTCGTTCAGCACCTTGCTGACACCACCTCTTTCCTCCGTAATGAATCCTAGCGGGCCGTGGGCGAATCCTGACGGTGGTCTGCGCTGGCAGTTCCTTCGCCGGTCGCTTAGAAGACCTCGAGGCCGTGGGCCTCAAGGAGGGCCGTATCGGCTAGGATCGCCTCCGTATCGCCGTCGGCGACGATGCAGCCGTCATCCATAACCACTGTCCGAGGAAACAGGCGGCGGATGATCGGTATGTGGTGGGTGGAGACTATCATCGTCTGGGGTAATGCCTGCAGTAGATACATCAGCTCACGGCGTGCGCTCGGATCGAGGCTGGAGAAAGGCTCGTCCAGGACAAGGATCGCCGGGCTCATGGACAGGACGGTGGCGATGGCGATACGCTTTTTCTGGCCCAAGCTGAGGTGGTGAGGCAAGCGCTCCTCAAAGCCCGCCATCCCTACCTGCTCCAGCGCCAAGCGCACCCTCTCCAGCACCTCTTCCTTGGGCAGGCCCATGTACAGAGGACCGAAGGCCACATCGTCGAAGACAGTGGGAGAAAAGAGCTGGTCGTCGGGGTTCTCGAACACCAGGCCCACCTGAGCCCGGAAGTGCTTCAGGTTTCCGTTGCTAAGGGGCTGACCCATGATGTGGATGTTGCCCTTGCCTCGCAGGGTGCCGTTCAGGTGCAGGAGCAGGGTAGTCTTGCCAGCACCGTTCGGGCCAAGCAGCGCCACCTTCTCGCCGGCGGCGATGCTGAGGTCGATGCCTCTCAGGGCCTGCACGCCGTCTGGGTAGGCGAAGCGCAGATTCCTGATCCCGATGGCGATATCGACGGCCGTTCGCACCTTAGCAGCGCGCATAGACCTGCACTCCCGCCATGTAGAAAACAAGGGCTACTGCCACAACGATCTCCGCCAGCCGCCAGGCTCTATCCCACAGGAAGCGCAGCTCGCCATCGTAGCCTCGCGCCTGCATAGCAGCGTAGACCCGTTCGCTGCGCTCGTAACTCCGCAGGAAGAGGGAGCCGACCATGTGGCCCAGAACGCCAGCTTGCCACCAGACGCTACCGCCGCACTTGCGACCTGGCAGCTTGGCGCTGCGAGAATTGCGCGCTCGCAGGAGGCGCTGGGCCTCCTCAGCGATAACGAATAGGTAGCGATACATGAAGGACACCGTGGCCACCAGAATGCGGGGCACGGCCAGAGCACGCATCGCCCGCAGCAACTCCAGCGCTGGCGTTGTCGCTGTGAGGACGATTGCGGCAACCACCGAAAGCCAGGACTTGGCGAGAATGGTGAGCACGGCCGTCAGCCCTTCTTCGCTGGCCGTCCAGCCGAAGGGCTGAAGCGTGAAGAGGGTATCGCCCTCCTTGGTGAACAGGAGGGGCACGGCAACCACAATGAAGGGCAGGGCCAAGGCGGAACGCCTAAGGACCAGCAGGGCAGGAAGTCTGCTCACCGCCACAGCGACTGCCAGAGGCGCCGCCAGCAGGCCGAACGCCAGCCAGTGGCCCACCGGCGTGAGGGTGGCGGCGAAGATGTAGGCCAGGGCGAGCAGCAGCTTCAGCCGCGCATCCGTGTTGTGGATGAGGCTGCTACCCGCTTGATACCGTTCGATGAAGCGAACGCCAATCGACATGTAGTCTTCCCACCAGGCTCGCCAAGCTGATTAGCGAGGCCTAGGATCGCTAGCCAGGCCCAGCGCCTCCAGCGGTCGACCGCTGGGCACCTCGCAGCCGCCAGAGCACGAAGGCAGCGGTCAAGGCGATGGCGCCCACGATGAGTACGCCTATTATCCCCCCAAGGATAGTCCCCAGGTCTTCGTTGTCGACCCAGGGGAGCACGTAGTCGGCGATGACCTCGTAGGGCGCGTCCTCGGCTTCCGCTATAAAGCCTTCATTTTCAGCCACCTTCTCCAGTCCGTCGGGCTCGGACGAAGCCAAGGGCGAGAAGAAAGTGATCAATAGGGCTATCCCTATGCCGACCACCAGCAAGCCAAGGTAATAGCGGAGCTTCATCTTCTAGTCCTCCATCACAGGCACTTGCGCCGCGAGTAGATCGGGGCGGGTGGCGGTGACAAAGGCCACCGCTGCCACCGTGATCAAACCTTCGCCGACGCCGATGGCGGCGTGCACGCCCACCATCGCCGGCAGGGCCACATTGAGAGGAGAAGTATCGGAGAGAGCCAGCTCAATGGAGCACGCTATAGCAGCGACCTCCACCGACAACCAGGCAGCGGCGAAGACAGCCACGTAGCGTACCCAGGGAGCGAGGTGACTGAAACGGATCAAGCCCGTGTGCACGGCGTAGCCCACCAGGCAGGCCACGACCCCCATGTTGAACACGTTGGCTCCCAGCGCCGCTAGGCCGCCGTCCTGAAATATGAGGGCCTGCACCCCCACGACGGAGGTCATCACTATAATGGCTGCCCAGGGGCCTAAGAGGATCGCTGCCAGGGCTCCCCCCACCATGTGGCCGGAGGTGCCGCCAGCCACAGGGAAGTTCATCATCTGGGCAGCAAAGATGAAGGCGGCCATCACCCCCATGAGAGGAACGAAGCGCTCGCCCAGGGTTCGGTTCGTTCTCCAGACGGCGAAGCCTATCGCTACCCCCGCCAGCGCGAACCCCACCCCGGCCACCGGGCCGCTAACGAAGCCGTCGGGGATGTGCATGGCCGGCGCTTCGATACTTTCTAGGGTCGAAGGATCAATGACCGCCATGTTGGCCTTCCTTTCCAGCGCCGACCTTTCCCTCCGCCAGGCGACATCGCTGGCACAGGCCGAAGATGGCGAAATGGTCGAGGTCGGCGGCGAAGCCGTACTTCTTCAGCAAGCGAAGCTGCAAGGGCTTGAGGAAGTCATGCTCCAAGGCGAAGCTCTCGCCGCACCGGCGACACATCAGGTGATGATGCCGCTCCCTCTCCAGCAGCTCGTAGCGCACATAGCCCTCGCCCAGGTCCGTTTCGCTTATCAGGCGCAGCTTCTTGAGCAGGTTCAGGGTACGGTAGACGGTGGATATGTTGACGAAGGGATACCGCTCGCGAACCTTCTCGTGGATCTCCTCCGCGCTGATATGGCTCTTGCTATCGTTGATGATGCTGAGGATCATCATCCGCTGCGGGGTCAGACGATACCCGTCCTGCCGCAGCGATTCGACAATAGTAGCCTGAGAGGTCATTGTGCAAGTTGTTGCAATTGCAATGATTTGCTTTTCCCAGTTATGTTACGGCCAGCGGATTCACTTGTCAACAGACATACGCGGAGATATCGCCACTTCTTAACTACTTCTTAACCACGGCTGACGGCTTCAGTGGCCGGTGCTATACTGGCCTTCGAGATGCCTCACCTATCGATCAAGGGCCTTGACATTCACTACAAGGAGAAGGGGCAAGGCTTCCCTATAGTCCTCATCCACGGCTATACCGGCAACCTGCGGAACTGGGCCCTCCAGGTGCGGGAGGTCGCCCAGACGTATCGCACCATATCCCTGGACCTGCGCGGCCACGGCCTGTCGGTCAAGCCCACCCGGCGTGAGGACTACTCCCTTGAGCTTTTCGCCACCGACGTCCACGGCCTCCTCGATGCGCTGGCTGTGCCGGAGTGCTATCTGGTTGGCCATTCCATGGGCGGCATGGTGGCCCAGGAGTTCATACTGCGCCACCCAGAGATGGTAAGGGCCCTCGTTCTGGTGGACACGGCGGCGGACGTGCCCGAGGCCCTCCCCTGGCAAGAGCGAGCGCGACTTTTGGAGCTGGCTCGTACTGAGGGCATGGATGCAGTGTTCGAGGAGATGGCACGGACTCCGCCCCTGGCAAGCCAACTGGTTGAAGAGAACCCTGAGCTTATCGACGTTTGGCGGGAGCAGTTCCTTATGACCTCGCTGGAAGGCTACCTCTACTGCGGTCAGGTCATCGGCGGCCGCCGCCCCCTGCTGGAAGATCTCTCGCAGATCCGGGTGCCCACCCTGATCATCTGCGGCGAGCTGGATGAGCCTTTCCTGGAGCCGTCGCAGCGAATGCACCAGAGGATCGCTGACAGCGAGCTCGTCATCATCGCCGGCGCCGGTCATACGCCCATGCTGGAGAAGCCCTTGGAGTTCAACCAGGCCATGCTATCCTTCCTGGCCAGGGCCGACTCCCAGAGGAGCTAGCAGCGCCGACACTTGCGTAGCTAGCCGCAGTCGATTATATTTCTGGCCGTGGACCCAGTTCGATTCAGGACACCCGAAACCATAAGTACCAGCAGTAAGGCGGCAGTTGGCGAATAGGCTAGCGATGGTCGTCAGCGATAGTTAGAAGGGAAGGCTGATGAAGGCGGTGGTCTTCGAAGAGCATGGTGGGGTGGACGTCCTTCAGTACAAGGAGGTGGCCGAGCCCAGGATCGGGCCCAACGATGTACTGATCGGGGTCAGGGCGGCCGGCTGCAACTACAACGACATCTGGGCTCGGCGGGGCATGCCGGGCATGCGGGTCAGCCTGCCCCACATCTCCGGCAGCGACGCGGCCGGCGAGGTGATAGAGGTCGGCAGCGAGGTGACCGACGTCAAGAGTGGCGACGAGGTGCTAATCTACCCCGGCCTGAGCTGTCGCACCTGCCAGTTCTGCGCTAACGGCCGGGACACCTTTTGCCGGCAATACAAGATCTGGGGCTTTCAGACCGGCCCCCTCGACGGCGGCCATGCTGAGTTCGCCAAGGTGCCCGCCTTCAACGTCATCCCCAAGCCCAAGGGCCTAGACTGGGCGGAGGCGGGCTCCCTGGCTCTAGTCCTTCTCACCTCCTGGCGAATGCTCGTGGGGCGGGCCCGAATTCAGGCGGGCGACTTTGTCCTGATATGGGGCGCCGCAGGCGGCCTGGGCAGCATGGCCGTCCAGATCTGCCGCGTCTTCGGCGCCCGGCCCATCGCCGTGGCCAGCAGCGATGAAAAGCTGGAGTTCTGCCGTAGGCTCGGGGCCGAACACCTGATAAACCGCAGGAAGCAGGACGTGCTGGAGAAAGTCCGCGAGATCACCGATCGCCGTGGGGTGGACGTCGTCTTCGAGCATGTGGGCAACGCTACCTGGGAGCAGAGCGTGGCTAGCCTGAAGTGGGGAGGGACCCTGGTCACCTGCGGCGCCACCAGCGGCTTCGAAGCGCCTACCGATCTCCGCTTCCTCTGGAACAAACAGCTGAACTTTCTCGGCTCGCATATGGGCAACAAGACCGACCTTCTTGAGGGCCTGCGCTGGGTGGAGAGCGGCCACATCAAGCCCGTGGTGTCGCACACCTTCCCCCTGCAGGAAGCGGCCACCGCGCAGACGATGATGGAAAACAACGAAGTCATGGGCAAGATCGTGCTCGTGCCCGAGTCGTAGGGCGCGCGGCAGACAGGTGCAGCCTAGCAACCCAAGGGAGGTGGACGTGAACGACGTAGTGATCCTGAGCGCAGCCCGCACGCCGGTGGGGACCTTCGCCGGCAGCCTGGCCGCGGTGCCGGCGGTCAAGCTGGGGGCGGTGGCCATCGCCGAGGCCCTGCGCCGGGCCGGCCTCCAGCCTGACCAGGTGGACGAGGTGATCATGGGTATGGTGCTATCGGCGGGCGTCGGACAGGGGCCGGCCCGCCAGGCGGCCATGGCCGCCGGCATCCCCGTCACCACGCCTTCCACCACCGTTAACAAGGTGTGCGGCTCGGGCCTGAAGGCGGTGGCCCTGGCTGCCCAGGCCATCGCCCTGGGCGACGCCGAAGTCGTCGTGGCCGGCGGCATGGAGAGCATGAACTGCGCCCCCTACCTGCTAGCCAAGGCTCGCTCTGGCTATCGCATGGGCCATGACAGCGTCATCGACAGCATGATCGAGGAAGGCCTGTGGTGCGCCTTCGAGGATCACCACATGGGGATGTGGGCCGAGAACATCGCCACTGAGTTCGAGGTCTCGCGCCAGGACCAGGACGAATTTGCCGCCGCCAGCCACCAGAAGGCGGCCCGCGCCTGGGACACAGGCGTTATGGCTCAGGAGGTGGTGGCAGTGGAGATACCCCAGCGCAAGGGCCCGCCCCTCCTGATGGAGAAGGACGAGCATTTCCGCCCGGACACCACCGTCGAGAAGCTGGCCTCCCTGCGGCCTGCCTTCAAGCCCGATGGCAGCGTCACCGCTGGCAACGCCTCCGGCATCAACGACGGCGCCGCCGCGGTGGTGGTCACCTCTCGCCAGAGGGCGGAGGCGCTGGGCATCACCCCCCTGGCATCGATTCGCTGCTATGCCTCGGTCGGAGTGGAGCCGCGCATTACGGGCATGGGGCCAGTGCCGGCGACTCGCAAGGCCCTGGCCAGGGCCAGCCTGGAGCTGAAGGACATCGACCTCATCGAAGCCAACGAGGCCTTTGCCTCCCAGTCGCTGGCCGTGGGGCGAGAGCTGGGTTGGGACTGGGAGCGAGTGAACGTCAATGGCGGCGCCATCGCCCTCGGCCACCCCATCGGGTGCAGTGGCGCTCGCATCCTCACCACCCTCCTCTATGAGATGCAGCGCCGGAAGGCTCAGCGCGGCCTGGCCACCCTCTGCATCGGCGGTGGACAGGGCATGACCATGATCGTCGAGGGACTGGCCTAGATGATCATCGACGAACAGGACCTCTGCCTGGAGCTCTTCATGGGCTGGCTCGCCGAAGCCCATGGCCGCCAGTTCCAGGTGGAGCACCGCCCCTTTGGCGAGCTCACCGCCCGCTGCTCCGATGGCCAGCGCACCATGGCCGTAGAGATACGCTCGCTCCTGGATCCCTCCGAGCAGGGGGTTTGGCAGTCGTACCGCTACGAGCTGGAGGAGGGGATCAGCAAGGGTCTAGCGGGCGCCTTTGCCCTGTGGCTGCCGCCGGGAGCGGACATCCCGGCGGGGACGGAATACGCAGGCGGCTTCATTCAGCAGGTGCGGCAGGCAGCCCTAGCTCTTGAACCTGGACAGCGGGGCCAGCTAAGCCTGCCCATCAAGCTGCACCTGCGCAAGAGTAGGGACGAGGGCTCCCTCATGTCGGTCACTGGTGGCCTCGACCCCTACTGGGTGAGCATGAGCGAGCCCATGAGAGGCTCCTTCGACCTTGATAGCACCGCCATCCACCGCCTGACGGAATCGGAGGAAGAGCGACAAGAACTCATCGAACGAATCTGTGCGGAGGCAAATCGCATCGAGCGACGGGGCCACTGGCTGGCCATCGATGCGGCCGATGTCTGGACCATCCAGCGCTTGCGGCAGGGCCAGGGCCTGGTCATCGTGGGGGCGCCGCCGGAGGTGACGTCAGACCTGGGCGTTGGCGTGCGCCGTAACCTCCGCCGCATCCTCAACGATGCCAGCCCCAGGCTGGCCTCGGCAGGCACGGACCTGACGGCTCTCGTCATCCTGGGCATCTACCAGTATGCTGACCAGGAGAACGTCTCCACCGCCCTGCGCGGCTTCGACCCCGGCCTCTACACCGCCATCGACTTCATCTGCCTTGCCGCTGATGGCTCGCTGAAGTCCATCACCCAGCCGATCGTTAGCCCGTCCTAGCCCTCCTCAGGTGACGCAGTAGGAGGGACAGAGCCGCCGTGGCCGAGTTGTCCTTGTTCTCCTGACGGTTGCCCCGCCACAGATGCCTCTCACAGGTGAGCACATCCGGCGCCGCCGACAGGGCAATGTAGGTCAGCCCCACCGGCCTGTCCTCCGTCCCGCCCGTCGGGCCGGCGATGCCGCTGACGGCCAGCGAGATGTCTGCCCCCAGCAGGCCTCGCACACCCTCGGCCATGGCCAGCGCCGTGGCCTCGCTTACCGCCCCCTCTCGCTCCAGGACGTCGGCCGGCACCCCCAGCGTCTTCTCCTTCACCGAATTGTGGTAGGCGATCACGCCCCCCAGAAAGGCGACCGAGCTGCCCGACACCTGGGTCAGACGATGACCGATGAGCCCCCCCGTGCACGATTCGGCCACCGCCAGCATCTTGCCGGTTTCCACCAGCAGGCCGATGATCTCTTCCTCCAGCAAGGCTATCCCTCCAGGCTCGGCACTATCAGGTCGATGCACTACGGTAATGGCCAGTGGCGACTATCATTATACGAGGATGGCGTGTTTCCTGCGCGTACGATCCGACGGCCACTCCCACCCTCTTCCTCATCGGCCCCGACGAGCGGCTGCAGTTCAGCGGCCAGGGGTTCAGCAAGGCCGACCTCAACGCTATCGCCGAGAGGGTCGCCAGGCATCTGGGGGTGGCGTCGGCGGTGGTGGCCGAGCGCGACGACGGCAACCCCGACTTCCGCCCTGGCTGAGGGCCACTCCATCTCAAGGGCTAGTATGGCCCTCACACTACCTGCAGCCTTCGGTTCGCCCTCAGGGTGCGGGCGGCGGCCTGACTGTCAGGTGCAGGGTGGCAGACCATCGAGGGCCAGACCCTCCGGCTGCTGGCGAACGCCCTCCTGCTGCCCAGCGCTCTCCCGTAGTTCGTCATGGTGGTCGCCTGGCGATTCCTCGGGTCGATACCTTGTCGGCGGACAAGGTGCGTGTTACCATAGGAGCAGGTTAACGTTCCGGCGTCGGCAGCTCCGCAGGGCAAAGCCCGACAACGATAGTCGCTCGATGACCGAGGCTTAACCGAGATTAGCGAAGGAGGTCATCGAGTGGCCTTTGAAGACAAGACCCTAGTTTGCGCCGATTGCGGCGCTGAGTTCACCTTCTCGGCGGCGGACCAGGAATTCCACTCCGGGAGAGGGTATCAGGACCCCAAGCGCTGTCCCCCCTGCCGTCAGGCCAGGCGGGCCGAGCGCGGTGGGGGCTACGGGCGCAGCCGCGGCGAGCGCGTCATGTACGACGCCGTCTGCAGCGGCTGCGGTGCTTCCTGTCAGGTCCCCTTCGAACCGAGGCTGGACAAGCCAGTCTACTGCGACGAGTGCTTCGCCAAGCAAAGGGCTAGCCGTCCCCGTTGGTAACAACCCTCGAATAGGATGGTTCCACAGGGAGGAGGTCGCTGATGGTCACAGTGACTGAGCGCGCTACGCAGCTTCTAAAGGAAATCCAGGAAGGGCACGAAGAGAGTGCCAGCAAGGTCCTGCGCCTGGTGAATCGAGGCGACAGTTTCGAATTCGCCTTCGATGAGCGCCGCGAGGACGACCACATCGTCCAGAGCGGCGACACCGACGTTCTGCTGGTGGCAACCGATGTGGTTGAGCTTCTAGGAGATGCCACCATCGATAGCCAGGACACTCCCGCCGGCCCCCGCTTCACCCTCAGCACCGAGGGGGAACCTCCGGCCTAGGCGGACTGCTCTCGCCATCAAGTAGAACTTCCTCACGTCATCTGCCCTTGCCTCCACCCTAACCGAGAGGTCTGGGCCTTGACTGCTGTTCCCTGCTATCATATGCCCGGTCTAATCCACATCGTGCGAGGAGGGGAAAATGTCGGGGCCCCTAGAAGGGATCAGAGTCCTCGACCTCACCTGGGTGCTGGCCGGGCCCTTCGCCAGCATGATCCTCCGCGACCTGGGGGCGGAGGTCATCAAGGTGGAACGGCCCCCCTACGGGGATGCGGCCCGCACCACCGGTCCGATCGTCAACGGCGAAAGCTGCTACTTCTTCAGCATCAACCGCGGCAAGAAGAGCGTCTGCCTTGACCTGAAGGCGGAACGGGGCAAGGAGCTGTTCTTGCGCCTGGTGGACCTATCCGACGTGGTGATGGAGAACTTCACGCCGGGCACCATGGAGAAGCTCAGCTTGGGCTACGAAGTCCTCCAGAAACGCAACCCTCGTCTCATCTATGCCGCTACCTCCGGCTTCGGCCAGACAGGGCCCGATCGTCTGCGCCCGGCCCTGGACATCGTGGTGCAGGGAATGGGCGGCGTCATGAGCATCACCGGCGAGCCCGACGGCCCGCCGGTGCGGCCCGGCCTCTCCCTGGGCGACATCGCCGCTGGCCTGTACACCGCCATCGGCGTGCTGGCCGCCCTCCAGGAGCGAGAGAGGAGCGACCATGGCCAACTGATCGACATCGCCATGCTGGATTGCCAGATCGCCATCCTGGAGAACGCCTTCATCCGTTACTTTGCCACCGACGAGTTGCCCAAACCCATCGGCAGCCGCCATCCTCTGGCTACCCCCTTCCAGGCCTTCCCTACCAGGGACGGCTGGATCGTCCTCGCCCTGAGCTGGGGGGTAGAGAATCAATGGGAACTCCTCTGTGCTACCATCGGCCGGGTGGACCTGATCGATGACCCTCGCTTCGACACCCCCGCCCTGCGCACTGAGCACCACGCCGAGCTGGAGCCCATCCTCAACGAGGCTATGCGCCAGAAGACCACCGGCGAATGGCTGCAGGAGTTCGATGCCATCGGCCTGCCCTGCGGGCCCCTGAATAACATCGCCCAGGCCGCCGAGCACCCCCAGGTGCTAGCCCGCCGCATGCTAGTGGAGGTGGAGCACCCCCGCATCGGCCGCCTGAAGCTGCCCGACACGCCTGTCAAGCTCTCCCGCACGCCGGGCGGTATCAAAGGGCCATCGCCGGCACTGGGACAGGACACCTATGAGGTGCTTTCGTCCCTGCTTGGGCTTTCGGCGGAGGAACTGGACGAGCTCGTAGCAGCGGGCGTCATCATCGGCCCGCGCGCTTGAAGGAGGCAACGATGCACATCACCGACATCGAGGTCCGGGTCTTGGAGTACCCTCTGGAGCGACCCTTTGTCTCCACCTGGCAGCCTATGCCCACCGTGAACCACCGCGTACACATTGCCTTCATCCACACGGACGAGGGAATAACCGGCGTCGGCTCCGGCGGCGTGGCCGCGCGCTGGGATGTTGCCCGCCTGTTCCTTTTGGGGCAGGACCCCTTCGCCATCGAGCAGCACGTTCAGAACATGCGCAGCTTTGCCTTCTTCATCGGCCGCCCCTGGGCGCTGGAGGTGGCTCTGTGGGACATCATCGGCAAGGTTACCGGCCAGCCCATCTACAAGCTCCTGGGCGGCGGCCAGAAGCGCCTCAGGGCCTACGCCAGCACCGGCGAGCTGCGCTCGCCCGAGCAGCGGGTGGAGGATGCCCAGCGCCTGCGTGATGAGGGCTTCCGTGCCTTGAAGCTGCGCTTCCATCGCGCCAACCCCAGGGACGACCTGCGGGTGCTGGAGGCGGTGCGCAAGGCGGTGGGCGATAGCATGGATATCATGGTGGATGCCAACTACGGCTGGTTCATCGCTCCCGACCGGGCGCCTCAGCGCTGGGACCTGCGCACGGCCATATCGATGGCCAGGGCCATGGAGGAGCTAGGCGTCTACTGGCTGGAGGAGCCCCTTTACTGCTACGACTACGATGGCCTGGCCGAACTGCGCCGCCAGGTTAACCTGCGCCTTGCCGGCGGCGAGCTGAACCAGGGCTTCCACGAATTCAAGATCTTGCTGGAGAAAGACTGCTTCGACGTCTACCAGCCCGATGTCACCTTCGCCGGGGGCTTCTCGCAGTGCCGCCAGATCGCCGCCATGCTCCAGGCCCACGGCAAGACGGTCACTCCCCACACTTGGACCAACGGCATCGGCTTTGCCGCTAACCTTCACTTCGCTGCCTCCCTGGGGCTCTGCCCGTATCTAGAGTTCCCCTATGACCCGCCCAACTGGACGCCCGAGGCGCGGGACTTCGTGCTCGCGGAGCCCTTCCGCATCGATGCCGATGGCTATGTAAAGGTGCCCCAGGGGCCGGGCCTAGGGATCGAACTGGATGAGGCGAAGCTGAAGAGATACGAGGCTGCCGACCCCAACCGCCTGATCTAGCTGACGGCCTTAATGCCCTGTCGGGCCGTGGCGGCAGAAATACAGGTGAAGGTCCAGCCTACGATTGCGCCGGGTCTGGGCCTCGCGAAGTGGCCGGGTGGCGTCCTCTAGCCCTAGTGGAACGCGATGTCGGGCGCGCTCTATTCCCGCCCGGGAATGAATAGACGATGGGCTTTCTCGAAGGTTTCGGGAGTGAGGAGAAGCTCGGCCTTGTCGTACTTGGCGCTCTCCACAACGATATCCAGCAGGTCACGAGCGTAGGAGGCCCGCGGTCTGTCGGCGGCGTTCGCGTACAGCCGTTCAACGATGTATTTCAGGGTTTCCTCAGTGGCTGTGATGGAACGCCTCTCGCATTCCCGTCGCAAGATCTCTCGAAACTCGGTGGGGCCAGGGTTGGGAATCTCCACCTTGTAGAGGATTCGCCGCAGGAAGGGCTGATCGAGAAGAAGCTCTACCTTGAGATTGGTGGCGAAAAGGAGATGAACGTCAAAAGGTATCGAGATCTTTTCCCCAGTGTGGAAGGTGAGGGAGTACCAGCCGCGCTCCAGAGGGGTTAGCCATCGGTTGAGCAGATCCTCGGGCCGGATCCTCTGGCGACCGAAGTCGTCCACCGCCAGCATGCCGCCCTGGGCCTTGACGTGAGACGGCGCCTGATAGAAACGGGACACGGGGTCATAAGCCAACTCCAAGGACTCCTGACCCAGCTCGCCGCCCACTATCACCGCTGGCCTGCGAACAACGACCCAGCGCTCGTCACGCTTGCCTGCCTCCCCGGAGTCGCTGGAGCCCACGGGGGGCAGCCCTGCCCTCTCTCTCTCTTGAGCAGGGATGTGGATGCCGGAGTCAAAGACGCGGATGATGTGGCCGTAAGCGTAGATAGCGAAGGGAACGAGCACCTGACCCTCCAGGTGACGGGCAAACGCCTCTAACACGCACGTCTTGCCGTTACCGGAGGGCCCGTAAAGGAGAGAGCAGCGCCCAGAGTGGAGGGTCCGTGCCAGGGAGTCGGTCACATCCGGAGCCAGTACCAACTCCGACAGGGCGTCCTCGATGCTCTGCCGCGATGGCTGCGACCTCTCTCCTCGCTGGTGTTCCATCACCTCGATGTACTGGTCTATAGTCACTGGTGCCGGGCCAGCGTATCGAGACCTCTCCAGGGCATCCCTGACCCTGCTGATTCCCCCGGCTGTCAGACGGTAACGGTAATTCCCGGCCATCATGCTGCTGGAGCTGGACACTTCGCAAAGGTGCTCGTCGGCCAGCAGGGTTAGAAGCTCCTGCACTATGGCGGGCGGCAGAGCCATTCTCTGGGTCATGTGAGTGGCCGAGGGTAGGCCCGTGTAATGAATGGTCTTGAGGGCCAGGTCCATGAGAAAGGCCTTGGAAAGGCCGGTGTCAGCCAGCGTCCGCGGCTGCGAAGGAAGGAAGGCCGTCGTCTCCTCCTCAGCCGTTGCAGTCTGCGAAGACGCTTGAGCATCAGACTCGTCGGCTGACCAGGGTGAGGGAGAGGGAGCAGGATTCACATTGTCTTCGTCAATGAAGGAAAACTCATCGTCTTGGTTGCCGTCGTTGTAAGGTTCCACCCTTGTTGCCTCCTGCTTTCAGGCATCAAACAAGACAAACCCGCTCTTGGCCCCCACGCTGGTAATGTTGGGGGTCTCGATACAAGAGACGTGAAGGCATGACCAACGTTACACAGAATGGCGCTTGCCAAGGCTCAGACGAGGTTATATTCCCGCCTTCCGTTTCCCTCCTGACCTGCTTGGTGGCGAGCTGAGTCATCGGCCTGGCCGCGCGGCAGGCCCAGGCCGCGCAGGATAAGGACGTTGCGGAGGATCTCGCTGCTACCGACAGCAATGACCAGGCTGAGAGTAGGATTCCAGCGCATGGCCGGATGGAAGGCGATCAAAGGAAAGGGAGTCCGCAGCCTAGCACCGCGTTGTGCTAGTCCTAGTAGCCGCGTGGGTATATCAGGGTGCACTGAGCCAACACACTGACGTAGCTGCCAGCGGATACGGTCACAGGCACGCTGTCATAACTGGTACCAAGCGAGATAATGGCTACGACGTAAGACCCGGCGCCGAGGGTAAGTTCTGTACTGAAGGCTCCATCCCCTCCTGTCACGCCCGACCAGACCTGCCCCGCTTGAGGGAACGGACCGGAGACGGTCACCTGAGCCCCGGCCACCGACTGGCCCTGGCAGGTCACCGACCCCTGTATGCCACCCGGCGCGGGGACGGGTGTGGGCGACGGAGTGGGACTAGGCGTTGGCGTTGGTGTCGGCGTGAGTGTAGGTGTGAGTGTAGGTGTGAGGGTGGGCGTCGCGGTAGCTACAGGTGTGGGAGAAGCAACCGCCGAGGGACTGGGAGTGGACGTGAGCGTCTCCTCGGGTATGGGCGTCACTGCGGGAGTGAGAATCGGAGGCTCTGAAGGTGTTGCCGTCACGGCAGCAACAGCGGTGAGCGTAGGGCTGGCCGTAGGGCTGGCTGTCAGCGGCAGGACCAAGGGCCTGGAAGGCTCGGAGTCCTGCCACAAGAAGAGCACCACCGCCACCACAGCGGCGATGAAGCCGCCACCAGCCAGCAGCATGAGGGGAAGTTTCCAGATCGTGCCGCCGCCGCCAGCCAACGAAATCCCGCCGCTGGCCGTTCCAGCTAGGATTCTGTCGGCCATTCCAGGCGAGGCCGGTGTGGGCATCAGAGTGGCCAGGAGTTCAGAGATCGAAGCGAGCTTGTCCTGCATCCTGCGGCAGTCAGAGCATTCAGCCAAGTGCTCGACCGCTTTCCGCCGCTCCGGCCCCAGCGGCTCACCATCATAGAGGGCAGAAAGGAGATGCCCCAGGCGGCGGCACTTCTCCTTCCTCTCCCTGCCCCCCATCTGGCTGGAGTAGGCTTGCCTGAACCCAAGACGGGCCCGATGCAACATCTTTCCCACCCTGTTCGGCGAGATGCCCATCGTCTCCCCGATCTGGGCATAGCTCAAGCCCTCCAGCTCACGCAGAAGGAGAACGCGCCGCTGCCGTCCGGGCAAGCGGCTGACGGCCTGCAACACCTTCTGGCGGATGTCAGCCCGCTCCAGGCCAGCCTGCTGGGCTTCTCTATTGTTCGTCATGTACATCGCTCGTGCCATCGAACATTAGACGATCGAAGGCCCAATAATGTAACACTATTTGGCCTGCAAACGCCATGAAAGCCCACCTCACAGCGATGGCGACGGCTGCCTCTGCGCCGCTTCCTGGGGCCCGGGCCGTCGCCGCGAGATGAGCCACAGGCTGACGCCCATCAGGAATGCCACCGCAGCGAAGGGAGCGAGGGCCACGAACACCGCCGATGTGGTATCCCACCTAGCAGCAAAGAAGCCGGCGTAGGTGGAGCCCACCGAGGCCAGCCCGAACGTGGCGAAAAAGGAGATGCCGTAGCTGCGGCCCAGGAGGCGACCGGGCGTATAATCAGCGATGAGGCCAGTGTATATCGGCTGACCGCCAAAGATGAAGAGGACAAAGGCACCCGAGGCCACCACCAGGAGTGCCCCGCTTGTAGTCCCCATGGCAATAAGACAAGGCACCACCATTATCGCTATCAAGGGCCCCAGCCGCTCCAAGGGAAAGCGTTGGGATAGGGAACCGCCGATATACTGTCCTACCGCCCCCATAAGCAGAGCCAGCGTAGCCAGCAAATCGCCCATGGCTTCGCTCCCCTCCGAGCTTATGTGAACGGGCAGGAAGGTGCGGCTGGCACTGTAAACGAAGCCGTTCAGGACGAAGACGCAATAGATCAGGATGAGAGGCATGAGGGGACTGCTACCCCGCTGAGAGGGCTGCGCAGGCATTGGCGTTACCTCTGCCCGCTCGGGTTCGCCGCCCAGGCTGATCGCTCGCAGGAAGAGGCCCAGGGCTACCGTCAGGGCAGCCAGGAAGAAATAGGCCGCCCGCCAGTCAAAGGCGAAAGCCAAGCCGCCCGCCAGCAGGGGCGTGACAGCGACGCCCAGGTTCCCCGCGACGCCATGCAGGCCCAGGCCCATCCCCCGCTGACGAACCCTCTGAGCGATGAGGGCAATGCCTGCCGGATGGTAGAGCCCCATCGTCAGGCCCATCAAGGCCAGCGTGATACCTAACATGACCGACGTTTGGGAGATGCCTACCAGTACAGCGCTGAGCCCGCTGCCCAGGAGGCAAATGTAAAGGACCCGCGGCGAGCCAAGACGGTCGGTCAAGATGCCGGAGGGCAGCGCACCGAAGCCGAAGGTGTAAGCAAAGACGTTGCCCAGCGCGCCGAGAGCGAAGAAGCCTAGGCCAAACTCGTCACCGATCTTTATCAGCAGGACGGCGTAACTCCATTCCAGGATGTGGATGAGGCTGTGGGCAGCAGACGTATAGAGGACAATGCGGCGTTCGGCAGGAGTCACAGCCAGAATTATAGCACGCCACCTGCTTGACTCAGGTAGCCAATTGGATTGGGGCACTCCAGGCCGTGATCGTGGCGCTGTGGCTGGCGGCGACTAGGGGCCTCAGCCGGGCAGAGCGATCTTCACCGCCAAGCCGCTCTCTGTGATCGGCTGCGGCTCTACGCTCAGCGCCTCGCCTAGAGGATGCCCTCTTCCTGCATCTGGGCGAGGGTCGTGTCGAAGGCCTCGATGGTGGCATCGATATCCGCCGGCTGGTGGACAGCGGAGATCAGCCCGCCATTGAAGCCCATGAGATCGACGCCGTTATTGAGGCAGCCCCACTTGAGGGCCAGGGCTACCTCCAGGCTCATGTGCGGAGGTGGAGCGCCGTTAGCGGCATCCCAGGGCCACTCGATGCCCTCCCTGGGGCGGGGGCAGTCCTTGCCCAGCACGATGTGGAACATGGAGGAGAGACCGTGGACGCAGCCGGGGATCTTCCTCTTCTCCAGCGCCTCGTTCATCGCTGGCACCAGGCGTTGGGCCATGGCGTCAGCGTGGGCCTGGGGCCGGCCGTCGGCGATGTAGGAGAGCATGGCCGAGCCAGCGGCGGCCGACAAGGGGTTGGCGTTGAAGGTACCGGGATGGAGAATGCGGCGGGAGAGGTTCCATTCCATGTCCTGGGTGAACTCGATGAGAGAAAGAATGTCGCGGCGGCCGGCCACCGCCCCGCCGGGCAGGCCGCCCCCCAGGATCTTGGCCAGGCAGGTAAGGTCGGGCATGACACCGTAAAGCTTCTGGGCGCCACCGGACGAGACCCGGAAGCCGGTGACCACCTCGTCGAAGATAAGAAGCACCCCGTGACGTTGGCTGATCTCTCGCAGTTCGGCCAGGAAGCCGCCAACCAGCGGCAGGGTGCCCCAAGAGGCGCCGCTGGGTTCGATGATGATGGCGGCGATATCACCATCGTCGGCCAGGGTGCGGTCTACAAGGGCGATATCGTTCTGGGGGATGGTCACCCGGTTGGCCAGGGTGGCTGCTGGCACACCGGAGACCTGCTGCAACTCAGGCTGGCCATAGCGGCTGCCCACTACAGTGTCGTGCCAGCCGTGGAAGTGGTAGCTGAACTCTAGGACCTTATCGTGGCCAGTGTAGGCCCGGGCCAGGCGGATGGCCATGAGGGTGGCTTCCGTGCCCGAGTTGGTGAAGCGCACCCTCTCCGCCGAAGGGATGAGGCGCTGCACCCAGCCTGCCCAGGCTAGCTCCAGCTCGTGGCAAGCGCCGTAGTGGGTGCCCTTCGTTATCTGGCTATTCACCGCCTCCACCAGCAGCGGGTGGCTGTGCCCCAGGATGAGGGCCCCATGGCCCATAACGTAGTCGATGATCTCGTTGCCATCTACATCCCACTTGCGGCATCCCTGGGCTCGTTCGATGTACAGGGGAAAGGGCGGCAGAAAGCGAACGTCGTGAGTTACCCCGCTGGGGAACGTCTGGAGGGCCTGCTGGTAGAGCTGGACCGAGCGGGGGTGCAGGCTGCTATAGGACCCTAAGATGCTCGTCATGGGGCACTTCCTTCCACCAGCCGCGAGCGCTCCACCAGGGGATGAAGGGAAGGTCGCGCATGGTCAGCAAGCCGGGTCGGGCCCTTACCGCCGCCGGGATCAGGTTCACCATTATGGCTGCCGTGGCCTGATCGCCCTGGATGCCGCCAGCAATGGTTAGGTTGATGGAAGGCTTGCCATCGATGACTATCGAATCGTGGGGCTTCTCCGCTCCCATCGACATCTGGAGCTCGAGGCGAATGGCCTCGCGGTTGCCTGTCATGGCAACCGCTGTCTGGCGCACCCCAGCCACGCGACCCTTCTCCACAATAAAGGCGCCTGTCTCCCAGCGCCGCGTGGCCAGAATCGGCTCTATCGACTCCTTCACCTCGTCAAGCTGCCAGCCCATCGTCTCGGCAATCATGAAGAGCGACTCTTTGAGTCCTACGTGACCTATCGACCCATCGGAGACCCGAAAGCGAAACTCCGTGGGAGATAGCCCCGTACCCATCTTTATCTGGAGTTGCAACCGCCGCGTCGATGTGTCCACCACCCTGGTGACAGCTATCGATTGTACCTCCTGGCAGGGGCTGGTGAGCACCAGAGGCAGGATATCCATCACAAAGCCGGGATTGACGCCCGTCCCCAAAACAGTAACGCCAGCTTCCTTGGCTCTCCTGTCCAACTTGCGGGCCAACTCGCCCTGGCCAGTCCAGGGATAGGACAACTCTTCACAACTAGAGATAACGTTCTTCTCGCTGGCCACCGCCTGCACCAACTGGGGATAGACTGTCATCAGGTGAGAGGTGGTCGCTTGTACCACTACGTCCGCCGATGTGTCCCGAAGCAAGGACTCGGCATCATAGCTGACGCTGATGCCCAGGTCACGGCCGAGGCCCAGGACTTCCCCCAGCTCGCGGCCGGCCTTGGCCGGATGGGTGTCGATGGCTCCCACCACCTGGATATCCTGCCGTTGCAGCGCTACCTTCAGGACCTCGCTGCCGATGGCACCGATACCGTAGTGGACAGTGCGGAATTTCTCCTGCATGGTGACGCCTCCCATCAATTGGCCGGCCGAATACATTCCTATACTCCCAGTTATCCAGTGGTGCCTTGAGCCACCACCGACAGCCCCCTTCGCCGCAGAGATCGCACCATATCTCGATACCGTAAACGAAAACCTCGGACTATGACCTGATCATAATATACGACTGGGCGGTCCCTATCAAGCATTAGAAGGGTCAGCAAGGGCCTCCAGTGGAACATAGCTTCTAAACAGGTTAAAATACAGTTGGAATGGCCAAACGCTCGGCAACACGGCGCTCAGCGACAGCGGCCAAGGCTATGCCGCCGCCAGCCTCTGTCAGGACCGCGCGGGTCGAGTTCGCCCACGAGAGCGAGGCCGAGTTCGCCCGCATCCTCGACTTCTACGGCATCTCCTGGCTGTATGAGCCCAACTCCTTCCCTCTCCGTTGGGAAGACGAACGCATCGTGGAGGCGTTCACCCCCGACTTCTTCCTGCCCGACCTCAATCTCTACGTAGAGCTCACCACCCTCAGGCAGAAGCTGACCACCGAGAAGAACCGCAAGGTGCGCCTGTTGCGTCAGCTCTACCCCGACGTCAACGTCAAGCTGCTGAACAAGAAAGACTACCTGCGCCTGCTAGCCAAGTATGGCTATGGCCCACCCGAGGCGAAAAAACTGCCGGACATCGACCGCGTCCTGATCAGCGCTAACCAGATCCAACGACGGGTGGGCGAGCTGGGCGCCCAGATCTCCCGCGACTATAGCGGCCAGGCGCCAATGGCGGTGGGTGTCCTCAAGGGCGTCTTCTTCTTCATGGCCGACCTCCTCCGTCACATCTCCCTGCCCGTATCGGTGGACTTCATGGCCATCTCCTCATACGAGGGGGATAGCGGTGGAGCAGTGAAGATCCTCAAAGACCTCGACCTGAACATCGCCGAGCAGCACATCCTCCTCGTGGAGGACATCGTGGACACTGGGATGACCCTCAATCGTGTTCTGGAGCGCCTGCGGTCGCACCGGCCGGCCTCGCTCAAAGTGTGCGCCCTCCTGGATAAGCGAGCACGCCGCCTGGTGGACGTGCCTCTGGACTACATTGGCTTCGAGGTCCCCGACGAGTTTGTGGTGGGATACGGCCTGGACTATCACCAGCGCTACCGCAATCTTCCCTTCATTGGCATACTGAAACAGGAGCTCCTGTCGTAGGTTAGTGGGGCGGAATTTCGACTTTAGGCTAGCTGAGGGAAGAAGACAGGAGGCAAGAGCCGAGAAATCCGTCCTCACCGCCTCTCAGATGCTGGCCTCCTTGTTGACAAGTTACCCCGTTTTGAGAGAGAATAAGGGTTGCTCCCAAGGGGCTCAGTAGGCGGAATCGCCCAAAGGGAAGCCGGCAGAGCGGAGGCGCAAGCGGATGCTCCGACGGCAAGCCAGAGGGCGAAGGAAGCAGGAAGGTTCCTTGGGGGCTTTCTTTTTTGCCCTTATCGGCCTTCGTGTGCCATGGCGTATCCCTCAGCACCTTCGCCTCCCTCACCACCACCTCCCCAACAATGAAGAGACACTGAGCAAACGGTATTGGATCGGGTGGAAGTTGTGCTTATAGTAGGGACGTCGTGGCTCTGCAACCGCCCATCGGTGACCAAGAAACGAGCACGCGTCTCGGGCCTGCGATCCGAGCCAGTGCTCTCCCCCTCATTAGGCGAGAGACGGCGATCGCCGTGGCCCTGGCCCTGCTCATCATCGCCTACGGCAACCTGGTCTCCCTCAGACCCGACGACATCGGCACTGCACTCGACTGGACTCTCACCCTGGGCAGCCTGGGCTTCCTGGCCCTGCTGATCCTATGGGCAGTGCGAATCGAAGGGATGCCCCTCGTCACCATGGGCATCACCTCTGCCAACGCCGGCAGGAGCGCCCTGGTGGGAGCAGCCCTGGGAGCCGTCGTCATCCTCCCCGTCGTCCTCTACTTCATATTCCCCCTGGGCCTGGAGGACGGCATCGGCTACGAGAACCTGGAAGAAGAGACATGGGGAGGATTCCTCCTCTGGGCCTTCGTGAACCAACCGCTGGGTACCGCCTTCTTCGAAGAGGTCCTCTTTCGCGGCGTTCTGCTGGCCAAGATGACCGTCGCCTGGGGTCAGCGACAGGCCCTTGTGGCCTCCAGCCTCACCTTCGCCCTCTGGCACCTGGTCATCAACTTTCGCACTATCCAGGATAGCGAGGTAGCTTCCCCCGCCGGTCTCGCCGTCCTGGCCCAGATGGCCTCCCTGTTTGGCCTGTTCCTGGGCGGCCTTTTCCTGGGCCTCTTGCGCCAGCGCACTGGCAACCTAGCCGGCTGCGTGGCCTTCCACTGGCTGGTGGTCACCGCCATGTCGGGCACCCTGTTCCTGATCGCCCGCTAGCTGTCGGCCCGCCTACCTCCTTGCCAATCCTCGCGGCTGCGAGTAGGATGGGGGCCGTCAACGGGACTGGTTCGTGGGAGGTAAGCCATGAAGCGGCTGGGTATTCTCGTGCTCGCACTGGCAGGGCTAACCGCCCTGCTCGGCAGCTGCGGCGGCGGCGGCGAGGAGGAGGCGGCCACCCTGGCTGTGGCCTTTCGCTTGGACGAGGGCTCCCCCGTGATGGTCGCCTACATCGGCGATCCTACCGAGGACCCGTTCCAGCTACCAGCGGGTCGCTACTACATCGAGGCGCTGGACGGGGATGACGTGCTGCTCTCCCTGGGAGCAGTGGATATCGAGGACGGCGACGTTGTGGAGTTCCCTCCGTCCTTTGACGCCGCCGGTGGCGTGGCGGATCCGCAGCAGGCCGAGCCGCTGATCACGCTCGCCGACTTCTTGGTAGACGTCGAGTTGGCAAGACTGACGTTCTGGGAGATCGTCACGGGCGGGTTCACCGAGACCCCGTTCGACCCTGCCGTCAAGCTTGATGCCGACGCCTTTCAGAGCCTTTTCGAAATGTACGGCGAGATCGCAGGCCAAGGGGATGCAGTCCTGGAAGCCCTCGATAAGATCGAGGGCCGAGCGGAGGTCTCGTCGAGTGCCTCCTATGTGCGCTCCTCTTGGGCCCCTGAACTGGATAGCTTAAGAACGGGCCGGTTCCGCATCTTTATTTTACTGCTGCACGCCACGACGCTGACGGTGATGGGAGTAAAAGCCCGTGGAGCAGTCGGAGAGTTACACCTTGACTTAGTGGCCGCGATGATACTCACAGTGCCAGACGAAACCGGCGCGGAGGTGCACAAAGGGCGGAAGACGCCGCAGAAGAGCGAGGGGCTGCTCGACAAGAAGAAGAACTGGGAGAAATACGCCAAGACCCTCGGCGATGACCTGACCGGCCTGGAGAAGAAGATCAAGAGCGACCTCAAGGAGCTCCTCCCAGGGGCCACCAGCAAGCAGATCGACGACTGGGCAAGGTCCGACCTGAACGAAATAAGGAAGGCACTCGGCAAACCATCCGCCCCATCGACTTCACCAACCAGACCCATGGGCGCCGTCTCCGCCTACTGGCAGGGCATGGGCTGCAGCGAAAGCGAGGTACAGGAGGCGCTGGATAGCCTGAGCGGATGCCTCACCAGCTCCACTGACGTTGGCTCCTCTTTCAGTCAGATACTAAGCAAGTGTCCCATTGTTGCATACCAGCCCGACTGCGTGTCCGAGCCGACGGAGGAAGCGGAACCTAGCCCCTCACCCTCGCCCTCGCCCTGGCCCACCGCCGAGGGGCGGGAGGTAACCGCCGTGGGACAATACGTTGAGAACATAGGGAGTTACGACCCCGCCTCGACGCCTGGAGCGGTCGTACTGCGGAATACGATGACGCTCACGTTCAACACTGCTGGCGGGCCCGTCAGTGGTGAGGGGTACACCGAGGTGGAGGCTCCCGCAGTGGATGAGGAGTGCAAAGGGAAAACAAATATCCAATCACTGGCCGCTTCCTACGAAGGCGCCTATGACCCGGACTTGAAGAAGTTCGGGGGGGTCCGACACTATGACTTGGAATTTTTGAGGCACAATAGCGTTTTTGATGAGGCGGCGGGCGTGAGGGTGTGCGAGATCCATGATCTTAGCGGTAGCTTTTCAACTGCGTGGATAGCGTGGCTGGAGGATGGAGTTGTGACAGGTTGGGACGAATCAGGCTGGACCTTCGAGCTAACGGTGCAGGACTAGCGACAGAGAGCTTCCTGAAGGCGCCGCCAGCCGTCCCTGTGCTGGTCAACGCCATCGTCTGGTTCGGTGGTGGTACACGTTCTTCTCTTGCCAAGCCTCGCGGCTCTGAATAAAATGGGGCCGCCGAGTGCCTCGTCAGGAGGGCAGAGGCATGGACATCACCCTCGTCCAGGGCGACATCGCACAGCAGGACGCCGACGCCATCGTCAACGCCGCCAATAACCACCTCTGGATGGGGGCTGGCGTGGCCGGAGCCATCAAGCGAGCGGGCGGCCAGGAGATCGAGCGGGAGGCAGTGGCCAAGGGGCCGATCCCCATCGGCGAGGCCGTCGTTACCGGCGGCGGTCGCCTGAAGGCGCGCTACGTGATCCACGCGGCGGTGATGGGGCGAGACCTACGCACCGACGCCGACAAGATCCGCCAGGCCACCGAGAACAGCCTGCGGCGGGCCGATGAACTGGCACTGAAGAGCATCGCCTTTCCAGCGCTCGGCACGGGCGTGGGCGGCTTCTCCCTCGAAGAGTGCGCTCGCATCATGCTGGACGTCGTGCAGGGGCACAGTGCCAGCGGCACCAGCCTGGAGCAGGTCGTGTTCGTCCTCTACGACGAGCCAGCCTATCAGGCCTTCGAGAGGGTGTGGCGGTCCGGTCAGGGCACCAACACAGAGTGAGCCGCTGAGTTGCTCACCCACTAGGCCATGCCTCAGAGCAAGACCGTCTTTCTCCTGACCGGCCGGCCCGGCTGCGGCAAGACCACCCTCATCCGCCGCCTGGTCGAGGACCTGGCCGTGCCCGCCGGCGGCTTCTACACCGAGGAGATCCGCCGCGGCGGTCGGCGTGAGGGCTTCGCTCTCATCACCCTGGACGGTCAGACCGCCACCCTGGCCAGCGTCCACAGCCCCGGTCGTCACAGGGTGAGCAAGTACGGGGTGAACGTGGAGGCCGTCGACGAGGTGGGGGTGCCGGCTATCGAGCAGGCCACCGCAGGTGCCGCCCTGGTGGTGATCGACGAGATCGGTAAGATGGAGCTGTTTTCAAACCAATTTCGTCAAGCAGTGCTATCGGCGCTGGAGAGCGGGAAGCCCGTGCTGGGAAGCATCATGCTGGCGTCGCATCCCTGGGCAGACGCTATCAAGGCTCGTCCCGAAGTAGAGGTGATATTGCTGACCGAAGCCAACCGGTCGCATGTGCAGGGCGAGCTGCTAGCGAGGCTGCGAGATCGGTTGCGTACCACACCGGCCTAGACGCTGTATGATGTGATGTGAGGAGGCTATTGAAAAAGCGCCCTTGTTTGCCCTTCGACACGCTCAGGGCGAGCGGTTTGAGGTGTCTGCACATCTCCGCTCGTGGTGAGCCTGTCGAACCATGAATGGAGCAGGGGGGGCAACAGCCTCGTGAGGGTAAGCCATCAGTCCCAGGATTCAGCGTGAAGGAGGCGAGGGATGAGGATCATCGTTTTCGGAGGCGCCGGAGACGTGGGCAGCAGGACGGTCGAGGACCTGGTCGACGCGTCCGGTGTCGACCAGGTGACCATCGCTGACCACAATGTCACTGAAGCCGACAAGCTTGCCGCCACCCTGCGTGGTCGAGGGGCTCCGGTGGACGTCAAGGCGGTGGACGCCAACGACCACGGCGCTCTCGTCGAAGCAATGCAGGGCTACGACGTAGCCGCTTCCACCTTGGGCCCCTTCTACCACTTCGAGACCAGGCTGGTCAGGGCAGCCATCGAAGCGGGCATCGACTACGCCAGCATCTGCGACGAGTGGAGCGCCGCCCAGGCGGTGCTGGCCGAATTCGACCAGCCTGCTCGGCAGGCGGGCCGCATCATTATCACAGGCCTGGGTACCAGCCCCGGCCTCTCCAACGTGTGCATCCGCTACCTGGCCCAGCAGATGGACCGCGCGCGGCGGGTAGACGTGAGCGTGTTTCAGCCGTTGAACGCAGGCGGCGGCGAGGCAGTGCTCAAGCATATGTTGCACATCATTACCGGGGACGTGGCCGTCTGGCGCGAGGGGAAGCAGGTAATGGTGCCAGCGTGCAGCGAAGAGCGGCTAGTGGAGTTCCCCAGTTTCGGCCGTATCAGGGTGTGGAACATGGGCCACAGCGAACCGGTGACGGTTCCCCACTTCATCCCTGGGTTGGAGGAGTGCAGCTTCTTCATGGGCTTTGGCCGAGGCGCCAGCCTGTTCATATGGCCGGCCCGACGGGGCCTGTTCGCCAGCGATAGCCGCATCGACCGCACGGCTCGCCTGCTTGCACCCATCGAGCGCCTCACAGGCGGACAGCAGCCAGCGCCGGGGGCCCTGCGCATCGACGTGTGGGGCGAAAAGGGCGGAGCAAGGGTGCACCGGATGGTGTGTGGCATCGGCCAGATGCGCGAAGTCACCGCCATCTGCCTCTCCGTGGGGACACAGATGCTGGCCCGCAAAGAGCTAACCGTGGAGGGCGGTGGCGTGTACGCCCCAGAGGCCTGTTTTGACTCGGAAACCCTCATGGCAGCAATGAGAGCGCAGGGACTGGAAGCGTATGAAGACCTTGCCATGACCAAGCCGCTGGTCTGAGCTATATGGGAGGCATGCCATACAGTCCTTCGATCTGATAGTCATCGGTTCGGGCTCCGGCCTGGAGGTCCCATCGGAAGCGGTCGCACGCGGGCTCTCGGTCGCGGTGGTGGAGCATGGGCCCTTCGGCAAGGATACCCCATGCATCCGAAAATCGCCTGCCTGGTTTGACAGTCCCTGCGGTGCCATTGATAATTGGGGCGCCCAGCGAGGATCCTGGCTATCAGATCTGGCGCTCCGTTCTGTTTGACGCATGCCCATGAACGAAGCCTTTCTCAAGGTTGCTAACCGCTGTCTCTCTCAGAGGGAGGACCTGGTGAACTGGCCGGAGTGGGGCGACTTCGTCCTCGCTGAGGGGCTGATAGCTGCAACCGATGTCTCCGGCGATCAGGGCTACCTCGAGCTGGCCAGACAGATCCTCCACCTCCGCATCGAGGCGCTGGACGGGCGGCGCCACGTGGAGGCGGTGGCGAAGCCGCTCAAGACGCCCGCAGGTTTCACGCCCGAGACCAGGATAACCTTCGGCCGCTCGGCACCGGTGATCATGTGGTTCGGCCTCGTATCGCCGCTGGTGATGCTATACCGTCGCCTGGACAGCCAGCGCTACTTGAGCGCCGCCGTCTCCCTCGCCGAGGATGTCAGCAAGCGGGCGCCTCGCTCGGCCGACGGCGCCATCTACATGCACCCGCTGGCGCCCCAGGCATTCGTGGAC
>Ga0315549_1000445_pt1 | contig 49351 bp, 43 predicted proteins | sample SalMarSW160200MG_FD_203101 | JGI IMG/M metagenome (GOLD analysis project Ga0315549, IMG submission 203101) | Salt marsh sediment microbial communities from the Plum Island Ecosystem LTER, Massachusetts, United States - Salt Marsh Sediment SW1601-200 ...
AGCCTTGAAGACGAAGAATACCATGTCGTCACTGCCAGAGACGGACGAGAGGCAATGCGCCTGGTGTATTCGGAGCGCCCCGACCTGATCATCCTGGACATAATGATGCCCAGGTTGGACGGCTGGCAGGTATGCCGGCGGGTCCGCGAAATGTCCGACGTGCCTATCATCATTCTGACGGCTAAAACAGAGCAGAAAGACATCATCAAAGGGCTCGACCTGGGCACCGACGACTACCTCGTCAAACCCTTCTTAAGACCTTGGAGGTTTCCATAGGGCCTTTCTCAGGCTCAAAAACCGCTCCAGCCGACGCATTTGGTCAAGGAAGACACTGCCTGGGCCTCCGAGGTCTGCTACTCCCAGTCGTCAGGAACAACCACTCATGGTTGTGGCGCAGGCGCGGAAGCCCCCTGGCCTGTTTCGTTTCGAGGCCAGGGGGCTGCTATTCCAAACCAAGGCCCCTATCATTCAGAACCAGATCAAGTAGAATGCGCAGCGATAGCAATTTGACGAGGCGTAATCGGCGGGCGCACGACCTTCTTGGCATAACTTTCCACGTCCTCAGTGACACGGTCCAACAGCCGGTTGACGTTCTCCGCTACATACCCATCTACAAATTCTTGTCCACAGCGGCACAGACCCGAGAGCCCCTCGGTTTGTCAAAGACAGCGGCAGTGAACGCCCCATCAATGAACCAACGAACCAACAGTCAGGGACTTGACACAACACGTAACCTGTGGCATAGTCCATTGTGGGACCTGGTAGATTGGTAGGGATGGTACAGACAGATGCGCTGGTCACGGGTGTAGAACAGATCGCTCCCTTCGTGCGGGTCACCCTCGCCGCCCCGACAGTCGCGGCGGGGCTGGCCTCGGGCCGCTTCGTTCTGGCCGATCTTGGCGGCTACCTCCGCACTCCGCTCTTCCCCGCCCGTATAGAAGCCGAGGGGTTTGACGTGCTAGTCCCGCCCGGCCACCCGGCTGCCATGCTCCGGCCTGGATATGAAGTCAATATCATCGGGCCGCTTGGCCGTGGCTTCGAGGTGCCCACGACGGCCCGCCGGTTGTTGCTGGTCGCCGATACAGCCCACCTGCTGGTGCTGCTGCCGCTGACGAGGCCAAGAAACCAGGTTTTTCGGAAAAAACCTGGTTTCTCCTCCAGCGTCGCCCTGCTCCTTTCAGCCCCCACCGCCGCCGAACTCTACCCCATCCGGCATCTTCCCCCGGCCCTGGAGGTGCACGTCGTCACCGCCGACGGCTCCGCCGGACACCAGGGCTCACCCCTCGACCTCTTCCCCGACCTGGTGCGCTGGGCCGACTGTGTCTGCATCGCCAGCGATCCGACGACTTACCCGGCGCTGGCGGAGACCGTGCGGGAGGTGCGCATGCTCCCCCCCCTCGCAGGGGGGGATAGGGGGGGTGTCCAGGCACTGGTCATGCCGCCGCTGGCCTGCGGCGTGGGAGCCTGCCAGGGCTGCGCCGTGCAGGTAGCGCGCGGCACCAAACTGGCCTGCACCGACGGGCCCGTATTCGATCTGCTGGAGTTGCGATGAGCAGGTGAGTAAATGGGTAGATGAGTAGATGAGGAGAGAGACTGTCGTTGACCTGGCTCCTAACCATAAGACAGGGTTGACGCTTGCCAACCCAGTGATGCCCGCGGCCGGCTGCTTCGGCTTTGGCACGGAGTATGCCCGGCTGGTCGAGGTAGAAGCGCTGGGCGCGGTCGTCGTTGGGCCGGTCACCGCCGGCCCGCGCCGGGGGGCCGAACCGCCCCGCACCCTCCCTCTCCCCCCCGCCTCGGGGGGGACGGGGGAGAGGCTCCCCCCCGCTTCGGGGGGGCTGGGGGGGGTACTGCTCCACACCGGACTGGCTAACCCAGGCGTCGCCGCCGTCGTGCGCCGCTACGGGCGCGCCTGGGGCCGCTTCCCTGTGCCCGTCATCGTGCACGTGGCCGGCACCTCCCCCAACGAGACAGCCTCCTGCTGCTGGCGACTGGCAAGCGTCGAAGCGGTAGCCGGCATCGAACTGGGGCTGCCCGACACCGCCGACCCAGATGACGTCGCCGCCATCATCCAGGCAGCCCGCGCCGTCGCAAGCCAGCCCCTCATCGTGCGACTGCCACTGGCGCGGGCCGAATGGCTGTGCGAAGTGGCTGTCGAGGCCGGTGCTGACGCGCTTACTGTCGCCGCCCCACCCCGTGGGACTGTCTGGCACGAAACCAGGTTTTTTCCTGAAAGCCTGGTTTCTGTCCCCACACACTTCGTCACCGGCCGCCTCTACGGGCCGTTTGTACACCCGCTGGCGCTACGCGCCTTGTGCCGCGTGGCCAAACTCGCGCCGGTGCCGCTCATCGGCTGCGGCGGCATCTACAGCGTGGAAGATGGTTTGGCCTTCCTCCGTGCCGGTGCTACGGCCATCCAGGTAGGCGGAGCCCTATGGCACGACCCTGCCTGTCTGGCCCGCATCGCCCGCAGCCTGCCACCAGCGGTCGAGCCTTGGTAAACTTGCGACCTGCCCCTCGTGTGGTATAGTACTGGCAGATTGGGAAAAAGGGGGAGAACTGTGACTGCACAGTATAAGCCAAGGAGACACTTAGCCCAGAAAGCGATCCCGCCGCTGATCCTCAGCGCTCTAGGCACCGTCGGAGTCGTAGGGCTCTACTTCCTCGTCCCCGGCCTCCAGCCCATTGACATAGTGCTGCTGCTAGTCGTGGTGGGCTTTAGCGCTGTGGGCTATACCCAGGGCATCCTCCACGGCATCATGACTATTGTCATGCTATATGTGGCCACTGGTGTGGCAGCAACTTTCTATCGAATGGTCACCCCTTACGTCGGCACCATCCAGTGGCTCTTGGAGCTCCCATTCACCCGTAACTTGGATACTTCCCCCAGCGTGGACTATGACACCCTGGCCCTCTCCTTCGGCCTGCTGGCGGTAATCGCCTGGGGTGCACTGGAGGTTATCAGCCGAGCCTCCTTCCGAGACACGAGCCTGCCCAGGCTAGGAATGCTGGATAACCTGGGTGGCATACTCACCTATCTGGTCGTTGGCATCCTGGTCGCCAGCCTCCTGTTTAACGCCATTGGCTACGGTCAGCAGCGGCACGTGCACGACAGGGCGCTGCTCCGCCCAGGATTCAACCAGGTGCTCTACCTGCACTACACTGCCCAGTGGTTCTGGTTCCCCAGGAGACCGCCTCCGATCTACGTTTATGACCTGGATCTGCCGCGTGAACACTAAGCACCTGTCCACGTTAGAGTTCCCCAAAGTCCTGGCCCGTCTGGCGACCTACGCCAGTTTCTCCGCCGGGGAGGAAAAGGCCCGCGCGCTCAGGCCAGCGACCAGGCTACAAGAGATCCGCTGGCGACTGGAGACGACGGGTGAGGCCCGCACGCTGTTGGACGCCAAGCCCGACACCACCTTGGGTGGCGCCCACGACGTCCGGCCTCTGGCGAAGGCTGCTCAACGGGGAGCGGTGTTGCCCCCACCGGAACTGCTCGATGTGCGCGACACCCTCGTCGCCGCCCACAACCTCCACCGCACCTTGAGCCGGCTGAAGAGCCAGTTTCCTCGCCTGGCGCGTCTCGCTGGTCGCATCCAACTCTGCCCGGAGATCATCGCCGAGATCAACTGCTGTCTGGACGAGCGCGGAAACGTGCGCGACGACGCCTCTCCCGAACTGGCCCGCATCCGCCGTGAGACGCGCATCGCCCGCGACCAGATACAGGATAAACTCCAAAGCATTATCCATTCGCCTCACAACGCCGCCTTCCTGCAGGAACCACTCATCACGCAGCGTGAGGGCCGCTACGTCATCCCCCTCAAAGCCGACTTCAAGGGCCACATCCGGGGCATCGTCCACGACGTGTCCGCCTCCGGCGCGACCATCTTCATTGAGCCCCTGTCCGTCGTCGAACTGAACAATGACTGGCGCGAACTCCAACTCGCAGAGACACAAGAGGTGAACCGCATCCTGGCCCGCCTCTCTGGCCTCATCGCCGAATGCGCAGCCGAGATCGAGCAGACAGTGGAAGCACTGGCCGAACTGGACCTGGCCTTTGCCAAAGCACAGTACGCCGACGCCATCAATGCTACCGCCCCCCAACTCCTCCCTAACCAACCAACAAACAAACCAACCATCCGTCTCATCGGCGCCCGCCATCCCCTGCTCGACCCGCAGAGAGTTGTACCCATTGACGTCGCGTTGGACGATGCGATCCACGTGCTGGTCATCACCGGCCCCAACACCGGCGGCAAGACCGTCAGCCTGAAGACCGTGGGCTTGCTGGCGCTGATGGCTCAAGCGGGGCTGCACCTCCCGGTCGAGCCAGGCTCGGCCCTCTCTCCCTTCGAGGCAGTATACGCCGACATCGGTGACGAGCAGTCCATCGAACAAAATCTGTCTACCTTCTCCTCCCACCTGACCAACATCATCTCATTCCTCAACCAGGCCGACGAACGCAGCCTGGTATTACTGGACGAACTGGGTGCCGGCACCGACCCGGCCGAGGGGGCGGCGCTGGCCCGCGCCCTGTTGGATCACTTCCGCCGTCGTGGAACGACGACTTTCGTCGCCACCCACTACCCCGAACTCAAGAGCTACGCTCAACTCACCCCTGGCGTGCGCAACGCTTGCGTCGAGTTCGACCCGGAGACACTTAGTCCGACCTACAAACTGGCTATCGGGTTGCCCGGCCGCTCCAATGCCCTCGCCATCGCCCGGCGGCTAGGGCTGCCACGGGAAATCACCGAGGCGGCACGCCGGATGGTTTCGCCGGCCGACCTGCGTACCGAGGACATGCTGACCGACATCCACCGGTTGCGCATCCAGGTGGCCCAGGCGCGTGACGCGGCCAACGAAGCCCGCGCCGAAGCCGAAAAGTTAACACGCAAACTGCGTGAGCGGCTGGAAACGATTGAGCAGGAACGCCAGGACATCCTGGAACAGGCCCGGGAGGAGGCGGTATCGGAACTGGAGACACTGCGGGCCGAGGTGCGTGGTTTGCGACGCCGCCTGCGGGCCGCCGCCGCTAATCCGTTGACATCGCCACTGGAGGCCGTGGCTGCGGTCGAGGAGGCCGCCGAGACGCTGGAGGCCACGCTGCCTGAGCCAGAGCCGCTGGGGCCCCCCGCACTGCCTGAAGCGCCACAGCGCCCCATCCGACCTGGCGACACCGTCTGGGTGCGCCCGCTGAACGCTGAGGGACGGGTACTTGAGGTAGACAGAGGTGAGGCTGGAGTGCAGGTGGGACCGGCCCGCACCCGCGTGAGCCTGGCGGTATTGGAACTGCGCGCACCTATCTCCCCTCCCCTCGCAGGCGAGGGGGCGGGGGAGAGGTTCATCCACGTCAGTGCTGTGCCCTCTCCCGGCGTGCGCCTCGACTTGCGGGGATGTACTGTCGAGGAATCACTGCAGCGGCTGGACCGCCACCTGGATGCCTCATCGCGGGCCGGGCTGCCGTGGGTGCGCATCATCCACGGTAAGGGCACCGGCGCACTGCGGCGAGCGGTGCGCGATTTCCTGGCCGATCATCCCCTCGTCAGCACCTATGAGGCTGGCGACGACAGAGAGGGCGGTGAGGGCGTCACCGTCGCCAAACTGGTGCTGTAACTGGATGTTTGCTGCCCTCCAATTGCCCCCCGAGGAGGTTCCGGCGGCGCTGGCCTTCGGCGACCTGCGTGACCACCGCGCCATACCCCGTCCCCAGGCCGCTCTGGAGAATCAGCCTGCCGACAGACTGGATTTGGATTACGTCCACGTGGGCTCATCCGCCAGAGCCACTGCCCCCCGTTCCGTCTCCCGCAGGACGACGCGCCAGCAGGAGAGGAAGAAACACCGCCGGTAGGACGAGGATAGATCTCCCCTCCTAACAACACATGCACGAGCGGTTCCAGCCCAGGGCATGGGACGTGGGCATCCTCTTTCTGATCGAGCAGACGGCGGCGGTCAGGAACCTCGACTCCGTCGCCTCAGGCGTTGGGTTTGCCGGAACAACCCTCAACCTCAACCTGGGCGACTCGCTAGGGCCGATCACCGAGCGCGGCCTCAAGTTACAGTGGTTCAACACTGCCAGCCGGGAGTCGCTGGGGGCGGGCGCCATCGCCGGTGTCATCAACCGCTACTCCGGAGAATGGATCACCGACGAGGACAGGCAAGCCCAGGCCAACCTGAAGCTGGTGCTGGCCGGCTGGGCCCACGGACAGAATATTGTCGTCCAGATCGGCGCAACCAAGATTGACAACCCCGGCGTGCTCGCCCCCGGTGAGGTGCCGGACTATTTGGAGCTTGCGGGGACGGGGTGGGAGATTCTATCGACCCTGGCGGAGAACTGGGAGCGGGACCCTCAGACCGGCCGGCTGCAGAACAAAGGCACGATGGCATTCACCATCTCGCTTACCATCCTCTTCTACCTGCGCACGGTTGACAACGCTGGCAACCGCAGCGTGCCCATGCGCTACGGTCCCTTCCGCCTGGATAGCGAGGAACCACCCAGCACGCCGGTGCTCGACGGCTATCTGGACGAAGCGTCAAACGAGTGGCTGGAAGGCGAGCGCATGGGCCACGACACCCGCCCCGATTCCGGCCCGCAGAGTTTTTACATGACCCGGGACGAGTACAATTTCTACTTTGCCTGGGATGGGGTCGGCTGGAACACGGATGGAGACGCCTTTATCTACTTCAACGTGGACCCCGGGCCGGAGAGCCAGGGCATTACCACCACCTGGGACTATTCGGACACGCACACCCTGCCGTTGTACAACATTGAGCGCATGCCAAACTATGCCTTTACCGCCGATTACGTCTTTTACGTCGAGGGCGCCGACACGTGGGGCCTCATGCGCTGGATGTCCACCACCACCTCGTGGGAGCCGATCACGGCCTCTGTCACCACCACGCTCCTGTACGGCGGCGACCAGGTAGAGATCAGCCTGCTCAAGGCGGATGTAGGGGTGGACACGGGCTGTGCTGGTACCGAAACCTCCGTCCTGGCCTTTGCCCAGGAAGAAATGACCGGCACGCTCATCTCGGCCTTTCCCACCACCAACGACATCTTTGTGGGGCTGACCGACTACTACAACTGGGGCAACCTCTGCCCGAGCGGCCCACCCGCGGAAAACCAGCCCCAGGCGGCCAGCATGGTGCTGGATGGAACTGCCAGGCCGTCCGGCGCGGTGAGACGTGGGGATGCGGTCACCTACACCTTTACTTACCAAAACGCCGGGCTGCTGCCGATAGAGGGCCTCGCCCACGTGTGGCTCACGTTGCCCTCCGACCTGGACGCCGACTGCGACGACATCAGCGGTGACTATAACACCGGCCTGGGCATCCAAACCCAGGGCAACACCTGCATCGTGCCCGTGGTCCAGGATAGCCCTATGTACGTGTACGAACTCCCGGCCCGTTATACCGGTATGCTGACTCTAACCGGCCAGGTTAGCACCACCGCCTCCACCGGCTGGCTCACCGTCACCGGCGTCATCTCCCACGATATCACCTCCGAACTGGACTGGCGGGACAACACCGCCACGCCCGCCGTCGAGGTGGACGCGACGCCGCCCCAGGCAGCCTTCAGCACTGAGGCGATGGAGGGCCTCTTCACCGTTCAGGCCGGCGGCGGCGCCATTTACGGCGGGCCGAAGATGCAGGGCCCCCGCACCCTCCAGGCCGCCGCCGACACCGTCTACGTCGGGCCGAACATGCAGGTACTGGGCAATGCCTCTGACAACCGCTCCGGCGTGGTGCGGATAGAAGTGGACCTGGGCGACGGTCAGGGCTGGCGGGATGCCTCCGGAACGACGCTCTGGTCCCACGCCGGGGCCACCGCTCCCGCCGACGGCACTTCCCTCACCCTTCGCGTCCGCGCCACCGACGGGGTGGGCAACCGGAGCGACGAGGTCACCCTGAACGTGGTGATGGACAGTGTCGCGCCCCAGTCGGCCATCCTCTACCCGGCGGACGGCAGCCCGGTGCCCCTGGGCCAGACGGTGCCCATCACCGGCACCAGCGCCGACGCTCGCTCGGGAGTGGAGCGTGGAGGCCACCGGGACCTACACCCTCACGGTCCGGCGCCACCGACGCGGTGGGGAATCAGGAGACACCAGGAGCGCCGGTGGTGGTGCAGGTCTACGAAGAGACGGACACCGTCGGCCCTCGCATCGGCACGCCCGCCTTCGCGAGCAGCGTGACCAGCACGCATCCATTGGCAGTGACGGCGAACATCAGCGACGCGCTCACCGGCGGGCACGGCGTAGCGGCGGCGACGCTCTACTACGGCTACATCGCTCCCTATAACGGTTTCCAGGTGGCAGGCGCCGGCCCAGGTGGCAACGGAGACGGGATGTGGTGCTTCGCCATCCCGGCGCAGGGAGGGAGCCACGAGGGCCAGACTCTGCACTTCTTCATCGCCGCCCAGGACGGCGACGTGACACCCGCGACCACGACCCATAACAACGACGGGAACTATTTCCAGGTACAAATCGTGGCGTCGGAGAGCAAGGTCTACCTGCCGCTGATAATGCGGAGTTAGTGAGAGCCAATGTGAATTTGACACCCTCCAGCGACTGAGGTATACTACTTGGGATGAACCGCTCTGCCCCGATTACGGCCCGGCCACCGGTGCAGGACGAAAGCGGTGAGTGGACTCACCCGCTGGGATCAGCCTCCGGCCACTTCATCGCCACCGAAAAGAACCGCAAGTGCAAGAGACAGCGACACGAATCAACCAGATGTTCCTATGGAGAAGACAATACACGTAGAAGTCTGGCTCTACGGCCCACTGGCCCGCTACGCTGGCGAGCAAAGCCAGGGCAGTTACGCTGAACTACACCTGGAACCACCCACGGGCAGCACGATGCAAGACCTCCTCAGCCGCCTGGGCCTCCCACAGGAGGAGAAGGGCATCACCTTCGTCAACGGCAACCTGGCCGCGCTGTCCGGCCTGGATACCGATCGTGACCTGGTGTTGCACGACGGCGACCGGGTGGGCATCTCCCACCGCAAGAGCATGTGGCCCTTCCAGTACCGCTTCGGCGCAGGTGTGACCCCCCAACTCCAGGAGACACTCCGCCAGCGACAGGATGGGGGAGTGCACCACGCATATACCCAACCGGATGAATAACCCGCTGCCAATCGCGATGTGAAGAGACTTGACAAGCGGGCGTATCTGGCATATCATAAGCAAGAAAATCCCATAGCCCTCCGACTCACCACGCTCCCTCCGGGACGGGTGAGCGATAAGGTGTAGGAAGCAATCCCTGCACCCGCCGTGTTCGCAAAGGAGGCACTTCGTGGCCTGGCATCTCATGCCTTGGCCAGAGGTGGCCTCCTTTAGTTTTGCATTTCACGCTTCACGTCTCAAATCTTAAGGAGGTACACAGATGTCCAAAATCCTGCGCGTCAACATGACCGACCGCACCGCCACCTACGAGGACGTACCCGACAAGTACAAGTTCCTCGGCGGCCGCGGACTCACGTCCACCATCGTCTGCGACGAGGTGGACCCCACCTGTCACCCGTTGGGGCCGAACAACAAACTCGTCTTCGCCCCCGGTATCGTCACCGGCACCAACGCACCCACATCGGGCCGCATCTCCGTGGGCGGCAAGTCCCCCCTCACCGGCGGCATCAAGGAATCCAACGCCGGCACTGGCTGGTCCCAACTGGTGGCCCGCCTGGGGCTGAAGGCCATCATCGTCGAGGGCTATCCCGAGGACGACGGCTGGTGGGGACTGCACATCACTAAAGACGGCGTCACCTTCTTCCCCGCCGACGAATACGCCGGCAAGGGCCTCTACGAGGTCTACCCGCTGCTGTTCGAGAAGTTCGGCCAGAAGGTCGGCATCGCTGGCATCGGCATCACCGGCGAGAAGAAGGGTTCTAATGCTGGCATCTGCTTCAACGACATTGACAACCGGCCCAGCCGCTACTCCGGCCGCGGCGGGCTGGGCGCCGTGGCAGGCAGCAAGGGCCTCAAGTTCATCGTCGTGGACGGCAAGGATGCACCCGGGGTGGAGTTCGCCGACAAGGAACTCTTCAACATCGGGCGCAAGAAAGTCACCGAGGCCATCCGCAGCCACGACCTCACCAAGCCTGGCGGCGCTCTCAACTTGTACGGCACCGCCGTCCTGGTCAACATCATCAACGAGGCCGGCGGCCTGCCCACCCGCAACTTCCGGGAGGGCCGCTTCGAGGGCGCGGCCAAGATCTCTGGCGAGGCCATGGCTGAACTGTGCAAGACCCGCGGCGGCGTGGGCACGATGGGCCACCCGTGCCACCCCGGCTGCATCATCCAATGCTCCAACGTCATCCCCAACCCCGATGGCAGCGAACTGGTCTCCGTCATCGAGTACGAGACCACCTGGGCCTTTGGGGCCAACTGCAGCATTGATGACCTGGACGTGATCGGCAAACTGACCTGGATGTGCAACGACCTGGGAATGGACACCATTGAGGCTGGCAACACCATCGCTGTGGCCATGGAGGGGGGACTGGCCGAGTTCGGCGACGGGAAGCGCGCCATCGAGTTGATGGAGGAAATCTACAAAGGCACGCCGCTGGGCCACATCCTGAGCCAGGGCACGGAGGCGACCGCCAAAGCCTTCGGCGTTATACGCTGCCCCACCGTCAAGGGGCAGGCTATGCCCGCCTACGAGCCCCGCGCCATCAAGGGCATCGGCTACACCTACGCCATCTCCACGATGGGCGCCGACCACACCTCTGGCTACACCATCGCCTCCGAAATCGTAGGGTGCGGTGGCAAGGTGGACCAGTTCGACACCAACAAGGCGGAACTGACGCGCAACTTCCAGTACTCCACCGCCTGCCTCGACTGCACGGGCCACTGCCTGTTCGTCGCCTTTCCCATGTTGGACATCCCCACCACCTTAGAGGGGATCATCGAGGAGTGCAACGGCGTCCTGGGCACGGACTGGACGACGGACGACGCTATGCGCATCGGCAAGGCGGTAATTGATAAGGAACTGGCCTTCAACAGGGCGGCCGGCTTCACCAAGTTTGACGACCGCTTGCCAGAGTTCATGAAGTACGAGAAACTCCCGCCCCACGACGTCACCTGGGACGTGCCGGACGAGATGTTGGACGCCGTGTTCGAGGAATAGCCTAGACCACGACAAGAGCCAAAAGAGCCGCCGGGCCTGCAAGAGGGTCCGGCGGTTTCTGTTCTGGAATAACGTCTTTTCAGAGGGGGGCGCACTGGGAGATGACCACGGGTGGGGAAATGCACGATTGGGGTCTACACCCCGGCCGGGCCGATCGCCGCAGGATGTGGACGCACACACAGGCCGCATCGTTGACAGGCGAGGAATGCGCGGCGCTCTTGCAGAGACACGCTGGCAGCAAAACGGGGCGATCTCGGTTCGAGTCGCCCCGTCGCCCGTGATCCCAACAGTCACATCAAAACGGAATCCAATCCAGCCGATCCATCCATTCCTCGGCTTCGCTGGCCTCCCAGATCAGGAAGAGTGCTTGCGCCAGCCGGCCTATTGGTGTCCCCGGACGAACCCAGAACAGCCCCCACAGGTGCCCACCCGCCGCCCAGTGTGCTTCGACGTGTGCCGGCATACTCTTTCGGTTCGAGGTGACCAGCACCCGCTGTGATAACTCCAGATAATGCAGCATATCCGGGTCAGGTGTTCCCAACTGCGGCGCACCTGGGTCCCCTATGCGCACCACGTCAATGGTGGGATCCAAGCGCAGCAAGGCCGCTTTGAGCCGAGGAGATAAGTTCTCATCCAGCAGGAAACGCACCTTCATGCGGTCGCTACCTGCTTTCTTTCCCGTTGAGCCTTAAGTGCGCGCAACCGTTGCACGACTGGTGAGGGATTGGCCTCCCATTCGCGGTAACGCTTTTCACGCCAGGTCGCCAGACGCGAGAGATGAGCATCCACCTCGGCCCGGTTGTGCAGGTAATAGGTGATCGTGGCGTGAACCTGCTCTAGACTCAGGGTGGGCAGGTTGGTGGCAATCTCCTCGGGCGTGTACCCTTCCAGGTAGTAGTAAAGCACGTCGTCGATGCCGATGCGGTGTCCCTTCAGACGAATGTCATCAGGCGACAGAAAATCGAAATAGTCTTCCAGTCTCATCGTTCCACCTCCCAAATCTGTTCTCAGGTTCGACACGAGAAATCTATGGTAGCGATGCGTCGGCCCACGCAATTATACAACATTTCATTTCCACTGACAACGCCAGGGAGATCAGCAGCGAGTTGACATGCAGACACTTCCCCCGTATACTTGCGTGGGAGGTGAGGAGATGAAAACAGTCGTCGCTGGCGCATTGGGCGAGTGTGTCCACGTCGCCGGGGTGCTGAACTTCTTGCGACTGGCCGAGGCCGCCGGCTGGCACACCGTGTTCCTCGGCCCGGCGGTGTCAGTCGAGGAACTCCTGGAGACGGCCCGGCGCGAGCAGGCCGACCTGGTCGGCGTCTCCTACCGGCTGACGCCGGAGACGGGCGAGCGGTTGCTGGGTGAATTCGCGGAGGCAGCGGACGACCTGCGCGCCGCCGGCGTGCGCTTCGCCTTCGGCGGCACCCCACCGGTGGCTGAGCGAGCGCGGGCCATCGGCTTCTTCGAGCACGTGTTCGAGGGCGGCGAACCAGCCGAGGCCGTGCTGACCTACCTGAAGGGCCAGCCCCAGGCCGGCCTGACCGAGGCCGACTTCCCCCAGACCACCGTGGAGCGCATCGCCTGGAAGGCCCACTTCCCGATCATCCGCCACCACTTCGGCCTGCCGACGGTCGAGGCCACCCGCGAAGGGATCGCCCGCATCGCCGAGGCCCACGCGCTGGACGTCGTCTCGCTGGGCATTGACCAGGACGCCCAGGCCAACTTCTTCCACCTGGAGCGGCAAGACCCGCGCCGCAAGGGGGCGGGCGGCGTGCCAGTGCGCAGCCCCGACGACTACCGCGCCCTCCACACCGCCAGCCGGCGCGGCAACTTCCCCCTCCTGCGCACCTACTCCGGCAGCGACGACTTCATCCGCCTGGCCAAGATGTACGTGGAGACGATCAACATCGCCTGGTGCGCCATTCCTATCTTCTGGTTCAACCTTATGGACGGCCGTGGCCCCTGGGACCTGGAGGGTTCCATCCGCGAGCACCAGAAGGTGATGGCCTGGTACGGCGAGCGGGACATCCCGGTGGAACTGAACGAGCCGCACCACTGGGGATTGCGCGACGCGCCGGACGTGATCTTCGTCGTCTCGGCCTACCTCTCGGCCCACAACGCCCGCGCCTGCGGCGTGCATGACTACATCGCCCAGATGATGTTCAACAGCCCGCCGGGCCTCTCTGACGCGATGGACCTGGCGAAGATGTTGGCCTGCCTGGAGATGACCGCGCCGCTCCCTCGACCTAACCCCCCAGCCCCCTTCCCTGCGAGGGAAGGGGGAGTCTCCCCTCCCCGCTTCGGGGAGGGGCCGGGGGAGGGGTTCCGTGTCTGGCGGCAAACGCGCACGGGGCTGCTCAGTTATCCACTCGACCCGGACGCGGCCCGCGCCCACCTGGCGACCAGCGTCTACCTGCAGATGGCGCTGCGGCCCCACATCCTCCACGTCGTCGGCCACACCGAAGCCCACCATGCCGCCACTGCCGACGATGTGATCGAGGCCTGCAAACTGGCCCGCCGGGCCATCGAGAACGCGCTCCGTGGCCAGCCGGACATGACCGCCGACCCCGCCGTCCAGCAGCGCAAGGAGGAATTGGTGCGGGAGGCCGAAGTCACGCTGGAGGCCATTCGCGCCCTGGCCGGCCCGGACGTGGCCGACCCGCTCACCGACCCGGCCACCCTGGCGCGGGCGGTGACGGCGGGGGTGCTGGATGCCCCCCACCTGCGCAACAACCCGTTCGCGCGTGGGCAGATCGTCACCCGCATAGACCCGCGCGGGGCATGCGTGGTGGTGGACCCGGCCACGGGACGAGCGCTCTCGGAGGAAGAACGTATCGCCAGCCTGGGCATCCGGCTCGATATATAATAGTAACCAGATGGCAAAAGGAAGGATCGAATGAGCAAAGAGACTCACTACACAGTCATCGGTGCTGGTAACGGCGGCAAGACCATGGCGGCACATCTGGCATTGATGGGCTTTCCCGTCACGCTGTACAACCGCACGCCGGAGAACGTCGCCGCAATCAAGACGCGGGGCGGGATAGAACTGGAGAGTCACGAGGGAGGGCCACACGGCTTCGGCCGACTGGCCCTGGTCACGTCGGATATGGGGGAGGCGCTGGAGCGGGCCAAGGTCATCATGGTGGTCGTGCCCGCCACGGGCCACGCCGACATCGCCAGGGTCGCCGCCCCTCACCTGCGCGACGGGCAGATCGTCGTGCTGAATCCCGGGCGCACCGGCGGTGCTCTCGAGTTCGTCAAAGTGCTGAACGACAATGGCTGCCAGGCCGACGTCACCGTGGCCGAGGCGGAGACGCTGATCTACGCCAGCCGCTCCGATGGCCCGGCCCAGGCCCGCATCTTTCGCATCAAAGACGCAGTGCCGTTGGCTGCGCTCCCGGCCACGCGCACGCAACGGGTGCTGGAGGCGCTGACCACGGCTTACCCCCGGTTCATTGACGGCACCAGCGTCCTCCACACCAGCCTGAACAACATGGGGGCCATCTTCCACCCCGCCCTCACTTTGTTCAACGCCGGGCGGATCGAATCGACAGGCGGCGAGTTCCAATTCTACATTGACGGCGTGACCCCGTCGGTGGCCCGCATCCTGGAGGCGCTGGACAGGGAGAGGGTGACCGTCGCGGCAGCGCTGGGCATCCGCGCCCGGACGGGGCTGGAGTGGCTGAGGATGGCCTATGATGCCAATGGCGCTACCCTGCACGAGGCGATCCACAACCAACCCGGTTATCGGGGCATCAAGGCCCCACCCACGCTGAACCACCGTTACATCACAGAAGATGTGCCGATGAGCCTGGTGCCCATCGCCGCGCTGGGGCAGCGGTACGGCGTGCGGGTGCGGGGGATGGACAGCATCGTCCGCCAGGCGTGCATCATTCACCAGACCGACTACTGGCGGCGCGGGCGCACGCTGGACAAACTAGGCATTACGCAGTTGAACGTGGATGAGGTAATGCGGTACGTGATGGAGGGGAGGGGCAATGAACAATGAGACAATGAGACAATGAACAATGAACAATGAACAATGAACAATGAACAATGAACAATGAACAATGAACAATGAACAATGAACAATGAACAATGAACAATGAACAATGAACAAATGACGGCGTAGGAGAACGATAGATGATCACCGTGCATGTCAAACTCTTTGCCACTCTGCGCCGCCATTATCCCAACCTGGGGATCGGCGAAGCAACGCCGGTGGAACTGCCGGATGGGGCGACGATAGGCCAACTGATCGAGCACCTGCGCCTGCCCGCCAACGAGGTCAAGGTCGTCTTCGTCAATGGTATCGTGCGGGAAGGGGAATATGCGCTCAGCGACGGGGACGAGGTGGGCATCTTTCCGGCCGTGGGTGGGGTCGTGTCTCCCGGGATCCAGCACGTGACCTTCCCCACCGCTGGCGGCGGCCCGCTGCTGGAGGGCGTCCTGCACCTGCCGGACGGCTCCGGTTCCTTCCCCGCTGCCGTCGTCTGCCACCCCCACCCGCTGATGGGCGGCACGATGGACAACGCAGTCGTCGTGGCCGTGTGCAGCGGGCTGGCGGCACGGGGCTGGGCCGCGCTGCGTTTCAACTTCCGGGGCGCGGGTCGCAGCGCGGGATCCTTCGACGAGGGGCGCGGCGAGATGGACGACGTGGCCGGCGCGGTGGATTTCCTGTGCGCCTCCCCTCTTTCCCCCCCATTGGGGGGGATGAAGGGGGGGACGGGCTGGCTGGCGGTCGCGGGCTACTCCTTCGGCGCGGAGGTGGGGCTGCGCTACGCCGCCAAGAGAAACGTCCCCCGCGTGGGCTGGCTGGTCGGCATCTCACTGGTGCAGGAACACTACACCGACCCCTTCCTCGACGCCGACCCGAGGCCCAAACTCTTCATCGCCGGTGAGCACGACCCCTGGGCACCGGCCGACGCGCTGCGCGAGTACGTGGCGCGGCTGAGTCCGCCCACAACGCTGCACGTCATCCCCCACACAGACCACTTCTTCGCCGGGCGCGAGGCCGAGGTAGCCACATCAGTAGCCGATTTCCTGACTGCGCCATGAAGGAGGGCACCAATGACCGAGCCCATCAGACGCCTGCCTTCTGCCCCCTGCCTCCTGCTTCTTGCCGCCTGCCTGCCTGCATCCCCCTCCCCTGCACCCACACCAATCCCCTCCCACACCCCAACCACCATCCTCTCCTACATCCCCACACTCCCACACACACCGCCGCCTGCCACCACCCCCTCCCCATCGCCTACCTCCGACTATGCCCCAGCCTTACGCCCCGAATTTCTCACCGACCTGGACCTGTTCCCCGACGCCACGCGCTACGAGATCGAACTGACCGTTGACCTCGACGTGGCCACCATCACCGGCCACCAGCGCGTCGGTTACACCAACACCGAGGACGTGCCTCTTGACACCCTCTACCTACGTCTCTTCCCCAATACGCCCGGCTACGGCGGCGCGATGACGGCGACGAACGTCCTGCTCGACGGAAGGCCGGTTGTACCCGCCATCGAACTGGACGACTCCGCGCTGCGCCTGCCCCTCGACCCGCCGCTGGGGCCCGGCACGAGGCTCGATCTGACACTTGACTTCACGCTTACCGTCCCCATTGAAGCCGACCAGGGCTACCGGCAGTTGGGCTACTACGACGGAGTCCTCGCTCTGGCCAACGCCTACGCCCTCATCCCGGTCTACGACGACGAGGGCTGGAACGTCGAATTGGCGCCCACCTACGGCGACGCCACCTACTCCGATACCGCGTTCTACATCGCGCGCGTCACCGGGCCGGCGGATATGACGCTCACTGCCTCCGGCACCTGCACCTCACCCACCCTCAACCCCGACGGCAGCGCCACCTGGACTTGCGTCGCCGGTCCGATGCGGGATTTCAACGCCGTCCTGGGGCCGGATTACCAGATGGAAGGCCACGTCGTGGAAGGGGTAACGGTCAACAGCGTCTTCTACTCCGGGCACCATCGGGGGGGTGAGTGGGCATTGGATTATGCAACCGAGGCGGTGCGCCTTTTCGGCACCCACTTCGGCCCCTACCCCTTCACCGAGTTAGATGTGGTGGAGACCCCCACCTGCGCTGGCGGGATCGAATACCCCGGGCTGGTGGTCATCAACAGCACGTACTACGAGACCCTCAGCGAACGGATGGAGTGGGTCGTGGTGCACGAAGTGGGCCACCAGTGGTGGTACAGCCTGGTGGGAAATGATCAGGTCGACGAGCCCTGGTTGGATGAGGCATTGGTGCAGTACAGCACACTGCTCTACTTCGAGGATCGCTACGGAGCGGCGTTGGCAGCCGAACTGTTGGAGCAGGTCTTTCGGCAGCCCTACGAGGAACTGGTGGGGTCCGGGCGCGATGCGCCGGCAGGATTGCCAGTAGCGGCCTACAGTGGGGAGGATTACGGGACAGTGGTCTACCGGAAAGGCCCGCTCTACTTCCACGCGCTGCGCCAGGAGGTGGAAGACGAGAACTTCTGGGCGATTCTGCAGACGTACTTCGTCCGCAACCGTTACGGTGTTGCCACGCCGGAGGACTGGCTGGCGGCCGTGGAAGCGGTCACCGGCGATGAGCACCGCGCCCTCTACGAGCAGTGGATTATGGGGACGGCAGGGCAATAAAACAGAGCAGTGGCCCCATTGGTGCTGAGCCACTGCTCGCAATCGCCCCGTGCCTGTCCCCGGCGCATTCGCCTCTTTGGACAGTTGCCCGTCTGACCCTCCGCCCTCAACCAGACGTAGTTAAGACACGCTCACATTGAGGCTGTGCGGGAAAATCCCCGGGGCGGGTACACTAACGTATTCGGCGTAGCCAAGATTACCCAAAGAACAAAAAGCTGCTGTGCGCTCACAAGACCATCATCACTTGTTCACTTCATGCAGCCCATGCCAGGCTTCGCGGATATCTGCTCCAACAAATTGCCGTCCTATCTCTAAAGCCTTATACCCCTCACCCAAGTCCGTTTGTAACTGAAGACTACCTCTGGAAGCCAGTCCCACGATAACACCTTCTGCTGCCTCAATGTGTTCAGGTGTTAGAATCGCTTGCTGACTGGAATCTGGGTTGGTGAGTGCTTGAATGGGCGAAAGCCATTGTTCCAATGCCAAGCGCGTCTGATCCCGGAACTGGTTATCTGTCGCCAGGATTAACGCGATCTCGAAGCGATGACGTTCATAGAGCACGGTCCAGTGCTGACCAATGGGGCTGCGAGCCAAGACTTGGTCTCTGAAAGTGCGCAGAAGACGCAAATCCTCGCGGGCAGTGGCTTCTCCCACTAATGCTACCTCGGCACCACAGCCGGGGGCGCAGTTTGGCTCGCTACTACACGTATCCACCGGCGCAAAATTTTGGCTCACAATTGAGATAGTGAGCGCCCGATAGGCATTCAGCCGCCCAAAAGTCAGGCGCATATTCTGAACGCCTGGTAGGTAAATCCTATATGGCAAGTCTAAGACCTCGGAGGTTTCCGCTGGCTCACCGAGGGAAGGCATCAGAGAGGTCGAAGCCGTCGCTTCCAGAGGGTCATCTGCTGATTGATATAGGCCCCACCATACTTGCGCATTGCTTAACGTGGGGCGAGCTGACCACACCAACCCTGCTACCCCAGACACGTGAGGTGTCGCTGCCGAGGTACCATTGGCCGTGCGATAACCGCTACTGAGATCAAGGCCATATATGTCTTCCCCTGGTGCCAAAATGTCCAGGTAGCTGTTGCGGTTGGAGAAGTCGGTCTCCTGATCCGTGTGACTGGTGGCTCCAACTGACAACACCCGTGGCGAAGATGCTGGGTAGCTCAGACGTTCTTTGTCGTAGTCATTACCCGAAGCGGCGATTAGTAGCCTGCCGCGCTCAAAAGCATAGTTAATGGTGCGGGCGATCGTTTGCGAACATCCGCAATTGGAGGCGTAACCTAGGCTCATGCTGATTATTTGCGCGCCTGCCTCCGCAGCGTACTGAATGCCTTGAGCAACGGTTTCAGCAGTACCTGCCCCCTCAGAATCAAGCACTTTTACTGGAAGAATTTGGCAGCCTTGACACACACCGGCTATGCCCTGGGCATTGTTGGTGTCCGCAGCAGCAACACCTGCACAATAGGTGCCGTGACCGTGATCGTCCATTGCATCGTCGTCATCGTTGATGAAGTCTTTGTCAATGTCCGTACGCACCCGTCCACCGGCCAGGTCGGGATGGCTATAGTCCACGCCGGTATCCACGATGGCAATCAACACAGTCGGATTGCCTGTTTCGATGTCCCAAGCTTCTGGAGCATCTATGTCAGCGTCAGGACTGCCACCAGTCTGCCCAGTATTGTGCAGTGCCCACTGTTTGCCGAAGTCGGTGTCATTTGGAAAGTCGGTTATTCTATAGATTCGATTGGGCTCAGCGTAGGCTATGGCTGGATCCCTCTGATATTCGGCAATCATGGTAAAGATGTCCGTTCCAGCAGGAACGATCAATTTGAACACTCCTGCCAGCCCATACTGTACAGCAATGGGGTCAGTCAGATCGAAGTGTGTGAACACAGGAGAAATTTGCTGGACGGCATACCTCTGATTTAGCCGATCAAGGGAGGCAATCCCTGTTTGACTCGGAGTTACCATCTGACCAGCAATGCGTTGCACCACCTCTGGCCTCAACCCGACGAGAATCTCGTTAGGAACGAACGAGCCTTCGAGTGGACGATTGGAGACAACACCTGCTCTTGCTCTGCTACCAGAACCATCGCTGGCAGCGAACGGCAAAAGAGTCACCATAGTGATACACATAGCCATGAGTAGAAGCTGACGACGCATCGTATAGTCCTCCTCATCCTACCTACACCGTGCAAAGCCATATTCATGTAATGTTTATGGGCCGCCCACGGCAACCTTCATCTCCAGAGAATCGGTTCCGCTTTGCACGCACCGGCACTTAGTCTAAACTCGAGATTTAAGGGGCAAAAGGTTTATCACTATCCTAGCAGTCTGTCGGAGAGAACACGTTTTGCTGAGAAAAGCCCCACTCGACCACGATTTTGAGCCGGAATTCAGGTCTCGCGCCCCACTTTTACCGCAAAAAGTGGTGAATTTAGGGGCAGCATTTTTCACTCCGACAGGCTGCTAGCAGCAAGCCGTTTCACGCACCGTTTCACCGAGCGTGTCCAATAACGTGTCAAAATTGGGCCCCAGATGGGCATATTGAAGTCAACAGCAGAATCAAAAGCGGAAGCGACTTCCTCAGCGTCGTTCATCGCTCTCAACAGTGCGTAATATCCTCAGGCTACTTGATTTCGTAGGGTTGGTTAAGCTCTGCGTAGGCAATGTGTGAGTCATCCTGGTAACCCTGAATCATCGCGTCCAGATCAGTGCCTCCCGGTACAGCCAGCTTGTAGATGCCGACTAGCCCATAACGGGCAGCGATTTCATCATCTGGTGAGACATCAGGGAACACGGGTACCATCTGGCTTACCTTCCATTTGCGGTTGAGAGAGTCCAAGGAAGGAATACCCGTGTCCACTGGGTCAGGTTCTTCGGGTTCACTCAGGAGCGGGATTGCCTCAGACTTGAGCGCGATCAGAATTTCATCGCTTGTAGTTTGCGCGGTGCCACAAGAAGCCAGCACTACACCCAGGGCAAGAGCAACAACAAGAATTACCAAAGACGAGGCTTCTGAGTAGGCCATCCTTATGTATCTTCTTATAGATGGCATTTTCATCCTCCCCTTTGAGTACCATCACTCAAGGCGATAAGTTAGAGCAGTGGCCCCATTCATGCTAGGCCACTGCTCGCAATCGCCCCGTGCCTGTCCCCGGCGCATTCGCCTCTTTGGACGGATGATCCGTCTGACCTTCGCTCTCAATCAACAAGCACCGAGATGCGCTCTAGTGAGACGACGCCGGGAGGCTCCGGGACGGCTGACCTAAATCTCATCTTTATTTTACGCCAGATTTCCCCTGCTGTCAATAGGTCCAATCTTAAAATTTACCCTCCGGCAAGGGCTGGCAGCGCGGGCAGAAGTGCGTGCCGCGCTGGCCCACCCTGATGCGCTCGATGGTTGCACCACAGCGCGGGCATGGCTGCCCCACCCGCCCGTATACCGCCAGCCGGCTGGCGAACTCGCCCGACCGACCATCGGCCTGCTGGTAGGCCGCGTCCGGGAGCGTCGTGCCGCCGCTGGCGATGGCAGCCCGCAGCACCGAACGAATCGCCCGGTGCAGCCGCCGCACCTCGGCGGGTGAGAGCGTATTGGCCCGGCGCAGCGGATGGATGCCAGCCTGCCACAGCGCCTCGTCGGTGTAGATATTGCCCAGGCCAGCCAGGAACTGCTGGTTTAGGAGCAGGGGCTTGATACGTCCACGCCGCCGCGCCAGCATGTCCCGCAATCGCGCCGCCGTGAAGTCGTCCGCCAGCGGTTCGGGGCCCAGGTCGCCCAGCACCTCCTGGGGTTCGGATGTCAACACCATCCGGCCAAACTTGCGCTGGTCGGAGAAGCGCAAGCGCCGCCCATCATCCAGGAAGAGCAGCACGCGGGAGTGTCGGTCGTTGAGGCCCCCACCTGACTCCAGCACCAGTTGTCCGGTCATGCGCAGGTGAACCAGCAACGTGTCACCGCCACTCAACGTGATCACCACCCACTTTCCACGCCGCCCCACGTCGGTGACCATCTGGCCCCTGCAGACGAGGCGACGGGCAAAGGCGGTTGGGTTGGGCGGGATGACGCTACGTGCCCAGTGCACCTCCACCCCGACGACAGTGTATCCAACCAGAGACGCTCGCAGCCCTCGGGTCACCGTCTCGACTTCGGGTAACTCAGGCATAGCGCGGCCATTATAAATGCGGTCGCTCTGCCTGTCAACACGATTCACCGGAAAGGGTGCGACGATTGTTCATCGGAATCTTTGCTCCTGATGCTTCGTGGCCGAGATTGAGTGAAAATCTCGTTGCCTCGAGCGGTTTTTGGGCGGATTTTCGCTCACAGAATGCCTCGTTTTTGCTTCAACAGCCGAGTTTGCAGGCCTTGCAGGCCTGCTGGCGGCCACACAACTCACTGGAATAGGTTTTTCCGACGATCAGTCGTCACTCCCCACCGGAAACACCCTGGCGAAGCAGGAGGTCAAACTGCGACTTGCACCAATCGCACAACTACATTATACTTGCAACAGTCACAATTAGACGACACATCGAGATACACAGATACCAGCAGTTGTGTAATGAATTTGGGAGCCATCCGCCACCTTGAAAGTCCCTGCGTTGCTCGCCGTATTGACCATCCTGACCCTCTGTGCAGCGTGCACGGAGCCGACCGCGCCCCCAACTCCTATCCCATCCCCCACCCCATCCCCCACGCCGGAACCCAAAACCCTCACCGTCTGCCTGCCCGACGAGCCCGACAGCCTCTACCTGTACGGCACCGGCGACCTGGCCGCCCAGCACGTCTGGCAGGCCATCTACGACGGGCCTCTCGATAGCCGCAACTACATCTACCAGCCGATCATCCTCACCAGCCTCCCCAGCCTCGCTAACGGCAGCGCTGCCGTGGAAACGGTCGCCGCCCAGGCTGGTGACCGCGTGCTCGCTGCCAGCGGCGAGGTGGTCGAATTGGCACCTGGCGTGACGGTCAAAGATGCCACCGGACAGCGCACGACCTTCGACGGCACGTCCATCCTGATGCAGCAGATGGTCGTCACCTTTACCCTCCGCCCCAATCTCTACTGGTCCGACGGCGCGCTGCTCACTGCCGACGACTCGGTGTTCTCCTTCGAACTCGCTGCCGACCCCCCCCCTTCATCCTCCCCAATGGGGGGGAGAGAGGGGGGGTATCCCCCCCAGTGGAGGGGAAAGAGTGGGGGGGAGCGCACCGCTGGCTACCGCGCCGTGGACGTGCGCACCGTCGTCTGGAGCGGCATCCCCGGATTTCTGGATCGCGCCTATTTCCTCAACTTCTGGCACCCGCTGCCCCGCCACGCCTGGGGCCACCTTTCCGCCGCCGAGTTACTCAGTGCCGGCGTCTCGACGCGGCAGCCCGTGGGCTGGGGCCCTTTCGTCCTCCGTGAGTGGGTCCCCGGCGACCACATCACCGCCGCTCGCAATCCCATCTACTTCCGCGCCCCAGAAGGGCTGCCCCGCGTGGACGAGGTCACCTTCCGCTTCATCTCCGATCCGGCCACGTTGGCGGGGGAACTCCTGGCCGGCCGCTGCGATGTGGTCACGCACGAGGCTGCAGACGCGGTGAGCGCCGTGCTTCCCCCCCCTCCATCACCCCCAACGGGGGAGCAAGAGGGGGAGAGCACGATACTCTCCACCTACGACGCCCGCTGGGAACTCCTGGCCTTCGGCATCAGCCCGGCCATCGGCTACGACCGGCCCGACTTCTTCGAGGACGTACGGGTGCGGCAAGCGGTCGCGCTGTGCATAGATCGGCAGGCGGTGGTGAACCAGGTACTGGGACCATCCGGTCGGGTGTTACACAGCACCCTCCCCCCTGAACACCCCCTCTACGCCGGTGATGTGTTGACCACCTGGGGATACGCCTCGGCAGCAGGACAGACACTCCTGGCGACCGCTGGCTGGTACGACGAGGACGGCGACAGTGTGCGTGAGGCCCACAACATCCCTGGCATCGCTGACGGCACGCCATTCCAGGTCACCTATCACACGACTGGCGAACCACAGCGCGTCCAGACAGCCCAACTCATCCAAACCTACCTGGCCGAGTGTGGCATCCAGGTCAGCGTAGAGATCATATCCCCCGAGACGCTCTTCGCCCCAGGGCCGGAAGGAGTGCTCTTTGGCCGACGGTTCGACCTGGCGCAGTTCTCCTGGCGTGCCACGCCCGACCCCTTGTGTGACCTGTTCCTGAGCAGCCAGATACCCGACGTGGGCCATTGGGATGGACCCAACGTCGTTGGCTTCCTCGACGAGGAATACGACACCGCCTGCCTGGCGGCCCTGGAGGCTCCTCCCGGCAGCCCGGGATACGCCGCCGGACACACCGAGGCCCAGCGCATCTTCTCCGAACGATTGCCGGTATTGCCGCTCTTTCAGCACCCGAAAGTCACCCTCGCCCGCACGTCTGTCATCGGTCTGGCTCCCGATCCCACCCAATCCTCTGAACTCTGGAACATCGAACAACTCGATCTGCGACCCTGAGCGGTCTGGAGAAACCGGGTTTTCAAGAAAAAAAGTGTTGAGTATCATTGTATCATTTAGATGGGCCGCACACCGTCACCACCTGCGACAAGTTTGGCCGCGTCGTCGCACAAGAAGATGTGACGTTCCCCACCTCGCGCCTCCCCGTTGAAGTCGGTGGGAGCCTGGAGATCGTATCACCGTGGCGCGGGGAAGTCGTTGGGCGAAAACGTGTGGACCATCGAAGGTCGTAGTGGGGCCGTAGCGAAAGGGCTGTTCCAACACGGCAGACCCCATGGGGAATCCACGCAAAAAGAACTGGCCTAACCCCTTGACATTTAAAACGTTTTAGAGTATAATATGAATGCTTTTAAAACGTTTTAGGTCTCCCTTCCCTCGCACAGGAATTCGCCGTATGCCTGTGACTTTGCAAGACATTGCCGACCGGTTGGGTGTCTCGGTTGCTACTGTCTCACGAGCCCTGGCCGGCTATACCGATGTCGCTCCCGCCACTCGCCAGCGGGTACTGCAGGCCGCCCAGGAGATGGGCTATCGCCCGAACATCATCGCCCGCATGCTGCAGAAGCAGCGCACAGACACCATCGGCTTCATCATCCCCACCTTTGGCCCTCGCTTCTCGGACCCCTACTTCAGTGAGTTGCTGGCTGGCATCGGCAACGCCGCCGCCGAGCAGGACTACGACGTCCTCGTATCCACCTGCTCCCCGGACACGTCGGAAGAGATGCAGGTTTACGAGCGGTTCGTCCAGGGACGCCGCGTGGACGGCACGCTGGTGGTGCGCACCCGCGAGCACGATGCACGCATCATATATCTGCTGGAGCAGCAGTTCCCCTTCGTCGCCTTCGGCCGTTCCATCGTAGAGGGCGACTTTTGCTACCTCGACGTAGACGGCAGCGCCGGTATCCGCGAGGCGATACGGCATCTGATCAGCCTGGGACACCGCCGCATCGCCATCATCCTGCCCCCAGAGAATCTGATGTTCACCCACTATCGTCGGCTGGGGTTTGGAGAGGCCATGGCGGAGGCGAACCTGCCCACCGAGGAATCGCTGGTGGCGCATGGTGACCTGACAGAGCACAGCGGCTACGAGGTCGGGCGGGCCTTCCTGACGCGGGACGACCCTCCCAGCGCCATCGTGGCCTGCAACGACCTGATGGCATTGGGGATCATCAGCGCCGCCCAGAGGCTGGGGCTGACGGTTGGGCGAGACGTGGCCGTGACCGGCTTCGACGACGTCTCCCTGGCGGCCCACTCCCACCCGTCGTTGACCACCGTGCGGCAGCCCATCTATGAGATCGGGCGGCGTATCTGCGAGATGCTCATTCACCTGTTGCGAGGAGAGACGCTGGAGGAGCGCCACGTGATTCTGGAGCCGCAGTTAGTCATGCGGGAATCGTGTGGTGCGGCGGTTCAGTGAGTTTGGGAAGGAGGTGATGGGTATACGCTGGATGGAACCACAAACACTTCTATCGGTTTCTGTTAAATCCACTATTTACAAAACAAGGAGGAGTTTCGAAATGAAGAAGTACACAAGTCTGTTGATGCTCGGCGCTATCCTGGCCGGCCTGCTGGCGGCCTGCGCGCAGCCCACAGCACCCCCGCCGGAGCAGGTCGAGGTCACCCGCGTCGTGACCGAGGAGAAAGAGGTCGAGGTCCCCGTCGAGGTGGAGAAAGAGGTCATCGTCGAAGTGACGCCCGTGCCCGTGGATTACGGCCAGGTCACCTTTATCTCCACCCAGGGTGTCCCGATAGAGGAGGCCGAGGCGATGCGTGGCATCGTCCTGGCCGACTTCCCCGGCCAAGCGGAGTTCATCGGCTCGGAGTACGAGTTCTTCGAGGACACGGTACTCGCCGAGGTGGAAGCGGGTTCGGGCAAGCTAGACGTGTTAGGCGCGCTGTATGGTCAGTATCCAACCCTACGGGATGCCGGTGCGTTGCAGGACATCGGCGGTCTGATGGCGGAACTGGGCGATCGGGGCATCCCCGCGTCCTCCGTCGAACTTGGCAAACTGGGTACTGACACGCAGTACTACGTCCCATGGATGCAGGCCACGTACATCTGCGCCGCCAACAAGAAGGCCCTGGAATACCTGCCCGCAGGGGCCGACCCTGAGGCGCTGACCTGGGAGCAGTACCGTGACTGGGGCAAGAACATCTACGAGGCCACCGGCGAGAAGAAGCTCGGCTTCCCCGTAGATGGGTTGATGCATCGCTTCCTGGAGGGCTACATCTATCCATCCTACACCGGTGGGATGGTGACCACCTTCAAGAGCCCCGAGGCGGTGGAGATGTGGGAGTTCATCATTGACATGTGGCAGTACGTCCACCCACAGTCTATGGTCTACGCCTTTATGCAGGAGCCCCTGCTGGCCGAGGAAGTCTGGGTGGCCTTTGACCACACCGCCCGCCTGATCGAGGCCTTCAAGGCACAGCCAGACGACTTCTTGGCGCTGCCATCACCGTCTGGCCCCAAGGGGTTGGGCTATATGCCGGTCGCCGTCGGCCTGGCCATCCCGACGACCGCTCCCAACCAGGAGGGCGCCGAGGCGCTGATCGAGTACATGACCCGGCCTGAGGTGCAGGTCGCCGTCCTGCGTGAGATCGGCTTCTTCCCGGTGATCGATATCGAGTATCCGGGCTACGTCGCGTTGGGGATCCGGATGGAGGGCGAGGCCGTAGCCAAGCAGGCGGCTGCTGCCGGCGCCGTCCCGGCCATGTTGCCGGTGGGCCTCGGCCCGCGCTCGGGCGAGATCAACAAGATCTACCGCGATGCCTTCACCCGCATCGTCATTGATGGCGAGGACATCGAGACGGTGCTGGAGGAGGAAGCTGTGAATCTGCAGACGTTGATAAACGAGACGGGCGCCCCCTGCTGGCCGCCCGACCTGCCCAGCGAAGGGCCCTGCCAGGTGAAGTAGGGACGCGAACCCTTACGCCCCTCGTAGAGGGGGGAGGCAGGATAGCCCCTGCCTCCCCCTGCTTAACTACGGAGGAGACGATGAATCTGAAGCGGTTCAATTGGGAACCTTATCTCCTGTTGCTGCCCTCAACTCTCTATCTGGTGCTTTTCTTCGCCTGGCCCATGTTTCAGGCCTTCGGATTAGCCTTTCGGACGGATGAGGGGCAGTTGACGCTAGCCCATCTGCAGCGCATGTTCGGCGATGCAGCCTTCGCGGAAGCGCTCCGCAACACCGTCAAGTTGATCATAGCCATCGTGCCGCTCCAGTTCATCCTGGCGCTGGTCATGGCTCTCCTGATGATGGAACGATTGCGGGGTTCTGACATACTCGTTTACATCTACTCCATTCCTCTGGCCGTATCGGACTTGGCGGCTGGCATCATCTGGTTCTCCATCTTCACCGAGCGAGGCTACCTCAATTCCTTGCTTCACGGCTTGGGGGTCCTGGACAAGCCCTTCCTTTTCCTGAACTATCAAACCAGCTGGCCGCTCGTGGCCATCATCCTGGCCGAGGTCTGGCGGGCTACCTCCATTGTGTTCGTTGTCCTGGTGGCTGGGCTGCAATCCATCCCCCGGGATTACGTCGAGGCCGCCGAGGTCTTCGGGGCCGGTTGGTTCAAAAGGGTGTGGCGTGTGATCCTGCCGCTCTTGCGCCCCAGCATCCAGACAGCGCTGATCCTGCGAACTATCCTGGCCGTCCAGGTGTTCGCCGTGGTGATGGCCCTGGCTGGTCGGGGGGTGAATGTGGTGGCAGCCGAGGCCTATCGCTGGTATGGTGAGTACCGCAATGCCCACATGGCTGCGGCCTACGCCATGTTCATCTTATCCATCTCCCTGGCCACCGCCTTTGTTTACCTGCGTACGGTGCGGGTCAAGGAGGAGATGAGGCTATGAAAAGAAAAAGAACAGTCCTTTCCTCCCGCCTGATCGGGCGGGGATTGGTATACCTGGCAGCCATCCTGATAGCGCTGTGGATACTGATCCCCATCTACCTCATAGCGATGGCGGCTCTTAGTCCCCGCGACGTGATCTATGACTGGCCAAAACCGCTGTTTCCCCAGGCTATCTCGGTGGAAACGATGCAGTTCTTCCTCAACTCCTACCAGGTGCTGCCCTCCCTCCGCAACAGCGTGATCGTGGCTCTGCTGGCCTTAGTCGTGTCGTTAGTGATAGGCGCGCCGGCCGGTTATGGTCTGGCCCGCTATGTCTTCCGGGGCCAAGACGTGTTCCGCGTCGCAATCCTTTCCACCCGTGCCTTCCCCATCGTCATCCTTTCCATCCCCCTGGGGGTCATCTTCAGGCAATGGGGTATGTACGACTCCCTGATCAGTGTGGCCCTGCTGCACGTAGCGATGGCGCTGCCCACCACCATCCTGGTCACCAGCAGCGTCTTCATGGGGGTTTCCAAGGAGTTGGAGGAAGCCGCCACGGTCTTCGGCTGCAACCGCGTCCAGGCGTTTATGCGGGTGGCGTTGCCCCTGGCGCTGCCGGGCCTGGCTGCGTCGGCTATTTTCACCTTCGTCCTCTCCTGGAATGAGGTTTTCGCCGCCACCATCCTGACCCTTTTCAATCGCACGCTGCCTGCCCTCATGATCGTACAGTTGGACGCGGCACCCGTCGCCTTTCGCTTCGCCGGGGGCTTCTTCATCCTGATCCCTGCGATTGTGTTCATGTTCTTCATCCGCCGCTACCTGTTTAGCCTGTGGGGAATAACGCTTAAGTGACCCACATTCGTAGATTCGTAAATTCGCAACAGGAGTTGTCTTATGGCTGAGATACGAGTAGATAGTGTGCGCAAAACCTTTGGCAAAGTCAAGGCCGTCTGGGACGTCGACCTTACTGTCCATGACCAGGAGTTCGTCGTGCTCCTTGGCCCCAGCGGGTGTGGCAAGACGACGCTCTTACGCTGTATCGCCGGGCTGGAGCGGGTGGACCAGGGGCGTGTCTTCATCGGCCAGCAGGATATGACCGACCTCCCGCCGAAACGGCGGCAAATCGCTATGGTGTTCCAGAGTTACGCCGTCTTCCCCCACCTGACGGTCTTCGAGAATGTCGCCTTCGGCCTGCGCATGCAGCGCAAACCCAAGGACGAGGTCGAGAAACGGGTGCAGTCCGCAGCCGAACTTCTGCACATCGAAGAGTTGCTGGAGCGCTATCCGGCCCAGTTAAGCGGTGGTCAGCGCCAACGGGTGGCCGTGGCCCGCGCCATCGCTGTGGAGTCCTTGGTGCTGCTGATGGACGAGCCGCTCAGCAACCTGGACGCCCTGCTGCGGCTGGAGATGCGGGCGGAACTCAAACGGTTGCTGCGGGAAATCGAAGCCACCACGCTCTACGTGACCCACGACCAGGTGGAAGCGTTGAGCCTGGGCGACCGCATCGCGGTGATGGAGGGTGGCCAGATCCTCCAGTACGACACCCCCCTCAACGTGTACGACAAACCGGCTAATCTCTTCATCGGTGGGTTCATCGGCAATCCCCCCATGAACTTCCTGGATGGGGAGGTGCGGACGGAGGACGGTCGGGTGATGGTACGGACGGGCGGCGGTGACATCTACCCACCTGCCGAAGCCGGGGCAATGCTCAGCCAGTTGAAGGACCGGTCGGTGCTGGTAGGCATCCGGGCCGAGAACATCGAAACGTTGCCCGCGCCAGCCGAGGACGCACTACAGGCCACGGTGCTCGTCGTCGAACCCCTGGGTTCCCACAACCTGATAACCATGCAGTTGGGGCCTGAACGCATCAAGGTGAACACCGACGCCGATTTCCAAGCCCAGCCAGGTCAAGCTCTCTGGTTGCGCCTGACTGCTGATAAGATCCGTTGGATAGACAAGGCCAGCGGCCGCGCGCTGCACTACGATTAAACTGTGTCCTAACAGCCTGAAATTCGCGCCGGACTCATTGACTGTGGCAACATCGGCGCTGGTGGTCATGCGCCAGCCTACGCCCACATTCCCGGACCCGATTTGGTAGCCGTAAGCAAGAGCCCCGGACGTGAACGTCCGGGCTGAAAGAGCGAAGCCCTACGGGCTCGAATCCAGCCCCGAGGGGGCTTTGCTCTCTCAGCACGGGAGTTCAGCCCCATGCTTATGCCCGTGCTCCGCCAACAACTATATGCGCCCCTAAGTAAGGTCGATGGCTACAACCACGCGCCCATCACCTACCTCCTGGGAGAATAGAGGCGCAATTCAAGGCAGATAAGGGGGTTCTCTTGCATCGCATTCGCCTGACTGAACCCAAAATCGCCCGCCGCCTGGAACTGGTCGAGACGCTGGTCTACCGGCAACGCCAGCCCTTATCCCCTTTTCGCTTTCACGCTGGTGATGAACCCCTCGTTGCCCCCGACGTGCACGATGGTGCCTGGCCGCTCATAGAACCTGGCACCTGCTGGGGCACCGTGCCGACAACCCAGCACCGCCTGTTTACGGCGGTACCTGGCCAGGATTTCACCCTGCGCACCACCTTCACCGTGCCTGCCGATTGGCAGTCGCCCATAGTACTCTTCCTGCCCATCGGGAATGCCCATCAGTTCGTCCACCCGGAAGCGCTGGCCTACATTGATGGCCAGGTTTATCAGGACGTCAATGCTTATCACCAGGAGATTCTGCTGCCACCCCGCTGGTGCGACGGCACTGCGCACGTCCTGGCCCTGTACGGCTGGCCTGGCATGGGGAACGAACTGGTCTTGATGGGCCAGCCGGAAATCGTACAAATCCACCAACCTACCCGCGATTTTGTGGCCGCGGTCCGTGTTGCTCTGGGTGTGCTCAGGGAACTGGACGAGCACGATCCTACCCGAGCGCGTCTGCTGAACGGACTGGACGAAGCATTTCGCCAATTAGACCTGCGTGAGCCCTTCGACCCTTCGACTATGCTCAGGGCAGGCTGCGCTCAGGACAAGCCTTTCGGGGACGGCTTCTACGATAGCGTCGCGCTGGCACAGCAGACCTTCGACGAGAGCCTGGCGGCGGCAGGGCCACCCCTGGCGGTGGACATCATCGCTGTGGGGCATGCACACCTGGACGTAGCCTGGCTGTGGCCCACCAGCCAGACCCGGCGCAAGGCCGCGCGCACCTTCAGCAGCGTCCTGCGGCTGATGGGACAGTTCCCCAAACTCCACTTCACCCAAAGCCAGCCCCAACTGTACCGCTACGTCGCCGAAGACCACCCGGACATCTTTGAGCAAGTCCAGGCACGGGTAGCAGAGGGCCGCTGGGAAGTGACCGGCGGTATGTGGGTGCAGGCCGATTGCAACGTGACCGGGGCCGAATCGCTGGTGCGGCAGTTTTTGCTGGGACGGCGCTTCTTCCGCCAACATTTCGGTGGCGCGGAGACGCCCATCCTCTGGCTGCCAGATACATTCGGTTTCCCCTGGACACTCCCCCAACTGGTTGAGCAGGCCGGTCTGAAGTATTTCATGACCACAAAATTGAGTTGGAACCAGTACAACCGCCTGCCCTACGATAGTTTCTGGTGGCAAGGACTGGACAGCACGCGAGTCCTGACCCACTTCATCACCACGCCAGACGTGGGGGAGGGACGGTATCATACTTACAACGGCGACCTGTCTCCCCGGCTGGTCATCGGCACGTGGCGCAACTATCAGCAGAAAGAAACGCACGCCGAGTTGCTCACCGCTTTTGGCTGGGGAGATGGTGGCGGCGGGCCAACCCGTGAAATGCTGGAGAACGGCCGGCGGCTGGCCAATCACCCCGGCGCGCCACGTGTACGACAGGGGAGCGCTGACGAATTCTTCCACAACCTCGAAGCGCAGGCTGGCGACCGGTTGCCGGTCTGGGATGGCGAACTCTACCTGGAATACCACCGTGGCACCTACACCAGCCAGGCTCGCACCAAACGCGCCAACCGTAAGAGTGAGTTCCTGTTGCACGACGCCGAGTTTCTGGCGGCCTGGGCCGCCCTCGCGACCGGTGATGTAGGGGCGAACCCTTGTGGTCGCCCCTCTGGGCAGGCACGAGACCTGGGGCAGGCACGAGACCTGCCCCTACCTCAGACCGGTGATGTAGGGGCGAACCCTTGTGGTCGCCCCCCTGGGCAGGCACGAGACCTGGGGCAGGCGCAAGACCTGGGACAGGCGCAAGACCTGCCCCTACCCCAGACCGGTGATGTAGGGGCGAACTCTTGTGGTCGCCCCCCTGGGCAGGCACGAGACCTGGGGCAGGCACGAGACCTGGGGCAGGCACGAGACCTGGGGCAGGCACGAGACCTGCCCCTACCTCAGACCGGTGATGTAGGGGCGAACCCTCGTGGTCGCCCCTCTGGGCAGGCGCAAGACCTGGGACAGGCACAAGACCTGCCCCTACCCCAGGCCGATTACGAGTACCCCCACGCCAAATTGACTCACGCCTGGGAATTGCTCGGCCTCAACCAGTTCCACGATGTCCTCCCCGGCTCATCCATCGGCCAGGTGTACGAAGACAGCGGTCGCGATTACGAGGCTATCCATGCCATCGGTGAGCAGGTGCGGGAGACGGCCCTGGCGACCCTGGCCCGCCTCCTTCCCGAAACGGCGGCATTTGTGGCCGTCAACCCCACCTCCTTTGGGGGACGGCACATCGGCTTGCTGCCGGAGCGGCTAGCCGAAGGCCGAACGCTCACCAACCTGACCTCCCCCCCAGGGTTGGGGGGGACTGAGGGGGGGGCTGAGCCCCTGGTCATCCAGCCGGTTGAGGACGGAACCCTGGTGGAAGTGGTTCACGTTGACCCTTATGGACTGGTCGCGTTAGGCAGCGGGGACACGCCCCCACCCCGGCCCTCCCCCAACTTCCCCCCCAGAATTGGGGGAGACCGGGGGGGGGCGCTGGTGGCCCACCTGATCAACGGTGTTGCCGTGCTGGAAAACGACGCGCTTTGCGTCGAGTTTGACATGGCCGGTGACATCATCCGCCTGTTCGACAAAACCGTGGGACGTGAAGTGCTACCACCGGGCCAGCGGGCCAACGTCTTTCAGGCCTTCGAGGACCGCCCGTTGGGCGAGGGGGATGCCTGGAACATTGACATCTTCTACGACGACAAACAATGGACTGCCGAGCCGGCCCACAGCCTGACGATCGTCGAACAGGGGCCGCTGCGGGCCGGGCTGGAAATCCGCCGTCGTCTCCTGAACAGCGAGATTGTGCAGCGCGTCTACCTGTACCGGGGCAGTCGCCGCCTTGATTTCGATACCTGGGTTGATTGGCGGGAGCGGCACGTGTTGCTCAAAGTCGCCTTCCCGGTGGACGTGTTGAGTCCGCTGGCGACCTACGACATCCAGTGGGGGAACATACAACGCCCCACCCATCGCAACACCTCGTGGGACTGGGCGCGCTTTGAGACAGTAGCGCACAAGTGGGTTGATTTGAGCGAGGGCAACTACGGTGTTAGCCTGCTCAACGACTGCAAGTACGGTCACGACGTACACGGCAATGTCATCCGGCTGACGCTGCTGAGAGGCCCCACCTTTCCCGATCCTGACGCCGATCAAGGCGAGCATCGCTTCACCTACAGCCTGCTACCTCACGCTGGCGACTGGCGTGCGGGCACGGTGCTGGCCGGTTACGCCCTGAACGACCCACTGATCGTGCGGCGGGTGAACGGCGGCGGGCCTTCCCCCCCAGGGTTGGGGGGGACTGAGGAGGGGCGGGGCAGCACGTCCCAATCGTTAGTGGCCGTTGATGTACCGAACGTCATCATCGAAACAGTGAAATGGGCTGAGGACAGCCAGGGGATGATCGTGCGCCTGTACGAGAACGAGCGCTGTCGGGGACCGGTGACGCTGCGGGTAGGCTTTCCCCTGACCAGTGCTTACCGCTGCAACCTGCTGGAGGAAAGCGAGGCATCGCTGCCCACCGTCCAGAATGGAGTGCACCTTACAGTGAAACCTTACCAGGTCATGACGTTGCGGCTTGTACCCGCCAGTGGAAAGTGAGGTGAGAGATGGAACTGAGACGCTACGAGGGGAATCCTATCCTCACGGCGCAGGATTTTCCGCGCCCGGTTAACTCAGTCTTCAACGCCGGGGCCGCCAAGTACGGCGACGAGTACATCTTGCTCAACCGTGTCCAGCACCTCGATGGGACATCGTGCCTGTGGGTGGCACGCAGCCGGGATGGATACCATTTCACGCCCGACCCCGAGCCCGCGATGGTGCCCTCGACTGAAGAGCCCTTCACGCGCTACGAGGAGTACGGCATTGAGGACCCACGCATCACCCACATTGGCGACGCCTATTACATCGTCTACGTCTGCTATTCGTCTTTCGATTGCCGTGTGGGGCTGGCCCTGACCAGGAACTTCCGGTCGTTCGAGAGGATAGGGCTTATCTCACTGCCGGACAATAAGGACGTCGTGCTTTTTCCGGAGAAGATCGGAGGACGATACGCACGGCTCGACCGTCCTATGACGGCGATCAGTGGGCGGAGGGATATATGGATTTCGTACTCCCAGGACCTGCTCTACTGGGGCGACGCGCGTGTGGTGATGGCGCCCCGCCGCGGGCGATGGGACGGCGCGAAGATCGGCGCCGGAGCCCCACCCATCAAGACGGAGCAAGGGTGGCTGTTGATCTACCACGGCGTGCGCGGGACGGCGAGCGGCCAAATCTACCGGCTGGGCGTAGCGCTCCTCGATCTTGAGGACCCTTCCAGGATCGTGGGACGCGCAAAGGAACCCATCCTCTATCCCGCCGCTCCGGAGGATTTCCTGGGAGACGTCGGGAACGTGATCTTCACCGATGGTGTCATCCTCGAGGACGACCGGGAACTGAAAATCTACTACGGCGCTGCCGATCAGGTGATGTGCCTGGCGACGGCCAACGTGGATGACCTCATCGCGTTATGTCTGGCGTCAAACCTGGGTTTCAAGGAGAAATCGCATGGCCAGGTTACCTGACGGACGGGCCTTGTCAGGCAGACTCTTCGTTGTCGAGGGCTAGGGAGCGAGACGGCTGTTATACGAAGCAGCGAACCGTGGCAGGTCGCAACCAATTTCTCAATATCAGTTTCACGCTTGAGATGAGTGGACAGTTACAGCAGAATTTGTCCAAGAAGATAGGAGAACCCTATGTCACACGAGGGACAACGGATTAAAGTTGGCTTGATCGGCTGCGGGAACATCGGCGCAGGTGGGCATCTTCCCGCCTACGCCCACATCCCGGAGGCGGAACTGGTGGCCGTGTGCGACACCGTGGAGGAACTGGCCCACTCGGCCGCCGAGCGCGCAGAAGTAGAGGCGGTAGGGGCGGGGTTACCCCGCCCGTACCCCCGCCCCCACACCGACTACCGGCGACTCCTGGAGCGCGAAGACGTCGAGATGGTGGACCTCTGCGTTCCCACCTACCTCCACTCGCAGTTGGCCGTCGAGGTCATGCAGGCGGGGAAACACGTCCTCTGCGAAAAGCCTATGGCGCATACGCTCTCAGCCGCAGACGCCATGATCGAAGCAGCGCAGACGAACGGTGTCAAACTGATGATCGGGCAGGTGCGGCGCTTCGATCATCGCTACACGAGCATCAAGGAGCAACTCGACGCAGGCAAGGCGGGGCGGCCGGTCTTCATCCGGCGGGCGGAGCGGCAGTTCCTGCCCTTCCCGCCGGAGGCCTGGCAGTGGGACCCCAGGCGGGGCGGCGGGGTCATCCTCGACATCGGCGTGCACGCCACCGACCTCTTCCGCTGGCTCTTCGGCCAGGAGGCCACTGAAGTCTACGCGGTAGCGAAGTCGGTGCGGGAGGCAGCCATAGCGGCCGGCTCCTACGACCACGCCTTCATCACCTGCAAGTTCGACGGGGGTGGGGTCGGCTTCGCGGAGAGCAGTTGGGCCTATCCGCAGGGCTTCGGCGGGACGCTTTACGCCCAGTTGGACGTGGTGGGCATGGAGGGGAAGGTCCAGTACGCCGACAAGAATACCAACCCGATGTTGACCTACACCACTGAGAAGGGACACGCACTGCCGCGCTACTTCCGCTTTATGTCCACCACGGAGTACGCCTTCGAGGAGGAGATCCGCCACTTCGTGCGCTGCGTCCTGGACGGCCGGAAGCCGGCCGTCAGCCCACAGGACGCCCGCGCCGCGCTGGAAATGGCGCTGGCGGCGCAGCGCTCGGCGGAAACGGGAGAGCCGGTGTCACTGCCGCTGGGGTGAAGCGAGTGTATTGCTCTCGTCGATTCATCTTTTTTATCTGCGAAAATCTGCGTGTATCTGCGTCCCATTTAACTCGCCGGTTTGAGGCGAAGCCTCGCTGGTAATCTGTCAAACGAGGTGAGCAAAAATGAATGAGAGAATCAGTCTGGGCATCATCAGTTACGCCCATCCGCACGCACCAAAGTACGCCGCCGCCATCGCTGCCTGCCCTCACGCTGACCTGGTAGGCATCGCCGGGCTGGGGATCAACGCTGACCTGGCGGCGGAGGAAGCGAAGTGGTATAATGTTCCCTGTTATGCCAACTACCAGGAGTTGCTGGCGCGGGACGACCTGACAGGGGTGTACGTGGGCACTGAGCCCACCCGTCACCTGGAGGTAGTCGCCGAGGCCACAACCCACGGCAAACACATCCTCTGCGACAAGCCCATCGCCTTGACGCTGGAGGAGGCCGACGAGATCATCCGCCTGGCGCGGGAGGCCGGCGTCAAACTGATGGTGCCCTTCAACCCCAGGTTCCAGTTGCCACTGATGAAGGTGAAGGCCGCACTGGAGAGCGGCGAGGCCGGGGAACTGGTCTCCGTCTCTGCCATCAAATACGGCAAACTGCCGACGAAAATCCCTGGCCCGGCCGACTATGGTTGGCTGGTAGACCCCAAGCAGGCCGGGGGCGGCGGCTTCCTCGACATCGGCATCCACGCCGTGGACGCGCTGCGCTGGCTGGCCGGCAGCGAGGCCCGGAGGGTCTACGCCCATGTCGGTAACGTGCTCTACGATGATCTGCCGGTTGACGACCTCGGAACAATGACCGTCGAGTTTGAGAACGGCGTGGTGGGAGCGCTGAGCGCTGGCTGGGCCAACCCCGATTCCTACCCCACCTGGCTCGACGTGCGCTTCGAGGTCCTGACGACGAAGGAAGCCTTCCTCATTGACAGCCCCTACCACGACTACTGGTGCTACGGGCCAGACCGCGCCGAGAGGCAGTACTGGTGGCGGCGGGACGTGGATGGCCTGGTGGACGAGTTTGCGAGGGCTGTACTGGAGGACCGGGAGCCAGCGATCAGCGGCGAGGACGCCCGCGCGGCACTGACCATCGCACTGGCCGCCTATGAGTCGGCGGAAACCGGCCAGGTGGTCACGCCATGACTATTGACCCACTCGTCCTGACTCCCAACCCAACCCGCCAGACCTATCTCCCCATCCTGGAAGCCGCCCTGGCCGCTGTGGAGCCGCGCGCCTGCACACATCAGGCCCTACAGCGCGTGGAAAACCGGGTGCACGTGGGGCGCCAGGCGTACGACCTGAGCCAGGTAAGGAACCTCTACCTGGTGGGCTGTGGCAAGGCCAGCGCGCCCATGGCCCAGGCAGTGGAGGACGTGCTGGGCAACCGCATCGCCGAGGGCATGGTGGTGGTCAAGTACGGGCACACCGCACCCACCCGGCACACGCGCCTGGTGGAGGCCGGACACCCGGTGCCTGACGCCCAGAGCGTCGCGGGCGCCCAGGCCGTGGTGGACCTGGCACACCAGGCCGGGGAGGAGGACCTGGTGGTGGTGCTCATCTCCGGGGGCGGATCCGCCTTGCTGACCTTACCCGCGCCGGGCCTGACGCTGGAGGACCTGCAGAGCCTGACCAACCTCCTGCTCCGCTGCGGGGCCGCCATCAACGAGATCAATGCCCTGCGCAAGCACTGCTCCGCCGTCAAGGGGGGACAGTTGGCGCGGCACATCGCCCCGGCGCGGGCCGTGGGCCTGGTCCTCTCCGACGTGGTGGGCAACCCCCTGGATGCCATCGCCTCGGGCCCCCTCGTCCCCGACCCCACCACCTTTGCCGACGCCTGGACGGTGGTGGAGAAGTACAACCTGGTGAGCAGCCTGCCCCCGCGCGTGCACGCTTACCTGCAAGCCGGCCTACACGGCGAAGTGGACGAGACACCCAAGCCCGGGGACTCCATCTTCGACCGGGTACAAGTGGTCATTGTGGGGGACAATGCGCGGGCGGCAGAAAGTGCAGCGCGCGCCGCAGCCGGAGCGGGGTATCATATCCAGGTACTCAGCACCTTCGTGGAGGGGGAAGCGCGGGAAGTGGCGCGAGTGGTGGCCGCCATGGGCAAGGAGGTGGTGCGCTACCGCCGTCCCCAGCCACCGCCCGCCTGTCTGATCCTGGGCGGAGAGACCACCGTCACCGTGCACGGCACGGGAACCGGGGGGCGCAACCAGGAACTGGCCTTGACTGCTGCGCTGGCGCTGGAGGGGTGGCCGCACATCACCGTGGTCGCCCTGGGGACAGACGGCAACGACGGGCCGACGGACGCCGCGGGTGGCATGGTGGACGGGGGTACCGTGGCCCGCGCCCGTGCCGCTGGCCTGAACCCCCTGGCCCACCTGCAGAACAACGACGCCTACCCACTCTTGCGCGCCACAAACGACCTGCTCGTCACCGGCCCGACCAACACCAATGTGAATGATCTGATCTTCGTCTTTGTAGAAGTACCTGAGGCAACGGCGTGCTGGTAGCAGGAGAGAGACGACGAGAAAGAAGAGTACAGTATGACCTATGAAACTGCTCTAGGGGAAGATGCCCGCCAGCGCATCGCCGAGATCAGTCGGGCCGACATCTTGGTGGGCATCCCCAGTTACAACAACGCGGCCACCATTGGCCACGTGGTACGCATGGCTGCCGAGGGGATGGTGAAGTACTTCCCCGACATGAAGCCGGTGCTGATCAATTCCGACGGCGGTTCCCCCGACGGCACGCGGCAGGTGGTTTTGGATACTCCCGTGCCACAGGGAGTGGGAGTCATCGCCACCGAGTACCAGGGCATTCCGGGCAAGGGCAGCGCCTTCCGGGCCGTCTTCGAGGTAGCGCGGGCTCTGGGTGTGAGGGCCTGTGTCGTCGTGGACAGTGACCTCCGCAGCATCACCCCGGAGTGGATCGAGTTACTGGCAGGGTCCATCGTCAAGGAGGGATGCGGCTACGTGACCCCCTTCTACATCCGCCACAAATACGACGGCACCATCACCAACAACATCTGTTATCCCCTCACCCGCATGCTCTACGGCCTAGAGGTTCGCCAGCCCATCGGCGGGGATTTTGGCTTCTCGGCCGATCTCCTGGACCACTACCTGGGCCAGGACGTATGGGAGACGGACGTGGCCCGCTTCGGCATTGACATCTGGATGACGACGACGGCCATCAACGTGGAGGCTCGGGTCTGTCAGGCTCACCTGGGCGTCAAGATTCACGATGCCAAGGATCCGGCCGCGGCGCTGGGCCCCATGTTCCGCCAGGTGGTGGGGACGCTGTTCGGGATGATGGCCAAATACGAGGCCAACTGGAAGCAGGTGACAGGCTGCCGGCCAGCCCCCATGTACGGTGAGCCGAAGAAGGTGGAGCCTGAGCCGGTGCCGGTGACCCGGTCGGCGATGATCGAGAAACTGCGGGCAGGGCGAGAGGAGTGGGGCGAGGTCTGGGATCGGGTGCTTTCAGCGAAGAACCGAGCGACCCTCGAAGCCATCCTGGCCCAACCCGGCGATGTGTACCGGTTCACGGCCGCGCAGTGGGCACCTATCGTCTTCGATTTCGCTGTAGCCTACAACGAGAGCGGTCTGGACAAGGATGCTGTCATTGACAGCATGACCCCGCTCTATTATGGCCGCACGGCAGGATTGGTGGTAGAGAGCGAGGACATGAACAACGCCACCTTCGAGCGGGAAGTGATTCAGGCTCAGGCCCGAACCTTCGAGGAGTTGAAACCCTATCTAGTAGAGCGCTGGGGACAGGCAACGTAGACTGATTCAGCAAACTTCACAATGTCTGAATCCATCGAACACCACATCCTCAATCACCTGACCTTCCTGTACGGCGCGAAGCGAGCGCCGGCCCTATTGGAGCGGCTCCGCACCATCCTGACCCAGTTCCGGCGGCGCAACCCCCAGTTCCCCACAGCGCGGGAATGTCCACTCCCTCGGGAGCGCCTGACGGAGCGCGACGCCATGCTCATCACCTACGGCGACCAAGTGCAGGAGCCGGGCAAACCCCCACTCCAGAGCCTGGCCGAGGTGCTGGAGAAATACGCCAAGGACGTCATCACTGGCGTCCACATCTTGCCTTTCTTCCCCTACTCCTCCGACGATGGCTTTTCCGTCATTGACTACACCGTCGTCAACCCCGACTTCGGCACCTGGGCGGACATCGAACGGCTGAGCCGCAACTTCCGCCTCATGTTCGATGCCGTCATCAATCACGTCTCGGCACAAAGCCGGTGGTTCCAGGAGTTCCTGAAGGACAACCCAGAGTTCGCCGACTACTTCATCGTCGTCGAGGAGGGGACCGACCTCTCGCAGGTCGTCCGTCCCAGGGCGCTGCCGCTCCTGACCCGCGTGCAGACAGCCTCTGGCGGGCAACCTCCCCCCCGTGGGGGGGACCGAGGGGAGTCACGGCTGGTCTGGACCACCTTCAGTGCGGACCAGATTGATCTCAACTACACCAATCCCGACGTGTTGCTGAAAATCGTCGAGATTCTCCTGCTCTACGTCGAAAAAGGGGCCGAGATCATCCGCCTGGACGCCATCGCCTACCTGTGGAAGAAGATCGGCACGACCTGCATTCACCTGGAGGAGGCACATCGGGTGGTGAAACTCTTCCGTGTTGTTTTGGACGCGGTCGCGCCCCACGTGATCATCGTCACTGAGACTAACGTGCCGCACGAGGAGAACGTTTCCTACTTCGGCGATGGCACGGACGAGGCCCAGATGGTCTACCAGTTTTCCTTGCCCCCTCTGGTGTTCCACGCTTTTCTTTCTGGCGACGCGTCCTACCTCTCTGAGTGGGCCGCCGATCTCTCCACCCCTTCCGACAGCACCACCTTCTTCAACTTCCTGGCCTCCCACGACGGGATCGGGGTGCGGCCTGCCGAGGGCATCCTCAGCCCGTCAGGGGTGCAGAGCCTAGTCGAGCGCACCCTGGCCCACGGCGGCTTCGTCTCTTACAAGACCAATCCCGACGGCACACAGAGCGTTTACGAACTGAACATCTCCTACTTCGATGCCCTCTCCGACCCGAACGGAACTGAGCCGCTTGACTTGCAGGCACGTCGCTTCCTGGCCTCTCAGGCCATCGTGCTCAGCCTGGCCGGGGTGCCGGGCATCTATGTGCACAGCCTATTCGGCTCCCGCAGTTACCCCGCTGGCGTGGAGCAGACCGAGCGGTATCGCTCCATCAATCGGGAGAAGTTTCGCCGCGACGAACTGGAGCAATCGCTGGCGGACTCCTCCTCGCTGCGCCACCAGGTGTTCTACCCCTACCTTCACCTCATCCGCACCCGCGCTGCGCACCCGGCCTTTCACCCCAACGGCGCGCAGGAGGTGCTCTTTGGCAACCGGGCGCTATTCACGCTGGTGCGCACCTCCCCCGACGGCGGCGAACAGGTACTCTGCATCCACAACGTGTCGGGCGCCGCCCAGCCTTTCCGGACCGATCTGAAGGCATTGTCCATCCAGCACACTGGTGCCCTGCGGGACGTCATTTCGGGGACATCCTACCTGGTAGGTGACGGCGACGATCTGGCGCTCACCGTCGGCCCGTACCAGGTGCTGTGGCTGAAAGCAGAATGGTAGAAACAGCAACCGAATTGATCTGCGCTGGTGACCGTCTGGCTGGATATCGGGAGGGGCTGGAGCGAAACGGGCTGGATTACGACCCGGCGCTGGTGGCGAACATGCCCACCACGGAGGCGGCCGGGCATCAGGCCATGGCCCGCTTCCTGGCCCTCGATGAGCCGCCTGACGCCGTGCTCGCCTGCAGCGACGAACTGGCTCTGGGGGCCATGAACGCTGCCCAGGAACAAGGGCTGGTCGTCGGTCAGGACATCGGTGTGATTGGCTTCGACGACATCCCCTCGGCCGCTTACTGCCGGCCGCCTCTGACCACCATCCGCCAGCCCATGTACAAGATCGGTACCCGGTTGTGCCGTATGCTCATCCAGATTGTCGAAGGAGAAAAGCCCAAGGAGAGGCAAGTTGTCTTGCCGCCCACCCTGGTCGTCCGCGAATCCTGCGGTGCTCATCGCCATTCACCCTAAGGGCTTGTAAAAGAATAACTTCCCGATTTAGTAGGGCAGGTTGGCCGCGACTTTGATAGAGACGGCGGGTCACCTGGGGGCTATGGCAAGCATCGAGTCGTGTTAAGGAAAACGAGAGAGCGGCCTACCTGCCGTTTCGCGGGACGGCAGGTAGGCGGCTTGGGCGATTTGCTTTGACGGAAATGGTCGCAACGAATGCAGTCAGTACGAGATGGTTCCATGTCTGACTCGCCGCCAACCTGCCCTACGGCTGCCCCACACCAAGATGAAGGGGGTAGTTTATGGAAGGAACACTATCCACACCACGCAAGTTGTCGCCCTGGCAACAGTTGAGATGGCTCATCCGTGGCAAGGGGGCTCAGAGAAGTCAGGCTCTGTGGACCTATACCTTCCTATTGCTGAGCGTGCTGGGGTTACTCATCTTCACGATACTGCCCATTGTCGGCGCCTTTGGGCTGAGTTTCGTGCAGTGGACACTGCTGTCGCCCCCAGAGTGGGCTGGCCTGAGCAACTTCCAGCGCCTGCTGAGCGACAAGTATTTCTGGAATGCCCTCAAGAACACCTTCTACTACGTGGCCGACGTGATGCCGGGCATCGCTATTTCTCTTTTCCTGGCCGTGCTTCTAAATCAAAAACTGAAGTTCACCACCACCTACCGCATCCTCTATTACCTGCCCACCATCACCATGTGGACGGCCATTGCCCTGGTATGGAAGTGGCTATACAGTCCCCAGTATGGCCTGCTTGTGAAGGAGCAGGGTTTCGGAGCCTTTACACCCATATTGGTCTCCAACGAGGGGTACGTGGTAGCCAGGCCGAAGGACGTCGAACTGGCGTTGGAAGTTCTCGTGCCCCATCACCACATTATTGCCCCCAAGCCAGATTTGGCCTGGGATGAAATGGAAAGGTTCAGGGGGATGTGCGAGGTCAGTGTGCCGGGGGTCTACAGAGTCAGGGCCACGTCCAAAGCCGCCGTTGAAGTCTACGCGATTTGCAAGCCGTAGATCCTGGCAAGATCGCCAAGAGGGACTTTGTGGGGTTTTCGGGGTTGGGGCCCATCGCCCTGCTCATCGAAGAGGTTCTGGGCATCGAGGTGGATGCGCCGACGAGTACGGTCCGCTGGCGGCTGTGTTCCAGATCCGAGCAGGGGTTCAGCAGCCTGCGTTTCGGCGATAACGTGGTCAGCCTGTCGGCCCAGGAAGCGGATAGAGGAGAAACGACCGTCCAGGTGACCGCTCACAATGCTTTCCTGAGGGTAACTAGCAGGATAGTCATGCTCGTAGGCATGGCCCTTGGGAGTCAGATCACCGCGAGTATGGGATATATGATTGCAATACCTCTTGTTGGACTTTTCTTCTTCACCTCAGCATTTCTCACTATGGCGGTCAGAATCCCAATGCATTCGAGAAAACGAACGAGTGTATCATTCTTTGACGATATCGTAGAAGGTCTCAAGTTCATCAAGAGCAATAAGGAGAATGGTCACTGGTATCGTCAGGTTATCAAGCGCAACGGACTTGAGCGGAGGAAGAAATGCCAAAAGTCGTCATCATCATCATCATTCCAACTTACTGGACCTGGGGCAGTGAGCGAGCGGATGGGCCGGTTGAGGCCATCTACGACCATCCCACGCCACTGGACGGCGAGAGCACGCTACCGCGGCTACTGGAGAGCCTGACAGCGCTCGAAGGCCCGGAGTTCAGCGTGCTCATTCTCACCGCCGCTACACACCCCGAACTGGAGCAGGCCGCCGCTGGTCGGGTCACCGGCCTCATTGCCCCTTTCCGCGCCCACTACCCCATTGCCCAGGCGACCGAGACCGACGCCGCCTTCATCCGCCAGCGTCACCCCGGCCTGGCCGACCACGTCCAGATGCGCGGCTACGCCAGCGTGCGCAACCTGCAACTGCTGCTCCCTCACACTCTGGGAGCCGAGGTCGTCGTCGCCCTGGACGACGACGAGGTCGTCGCGTCCGACTATTTGCAGACCGCGCTACGTTTCGTGGGGCGCGAGCACAGGGGCGAGCGGGTGCTGGGGCTGGCCGGTTTCTACCTCAGCGCCGAGGGCGACGTGATGCTGCCGGAGCGCCCGCGCACGGGCAACATCTTCCTCGACAAGAACGCCATCATGAACGAGGGCACGCGGGCGCTACAGGCTGCGCCGGGCTGGTTGGTTCCGACGCCGGTGGCGCTCGGCGGGAATACGATCTTCCACCGCAACATGTTCATCCGCGTGGGGTTCGACCCGAGCATCACTCGCGGCGAGGACATTGACTACCTGATCAATGCTCGCCTGATGGGATTCAAGTTCTGGTTCGATAAGCAACTGGTAATCACCCACATGCCGCCCGATGCGCCAGATAGCGCGCACAGCGCCTATACCTGGAGCAAGCTGCGCCAGGACGTGCTGCGCTTCGTCTACGAGCGGGAGAAACTGCGGCTGACCGGTACAGACCCGGCGCAGTTCGACCCGTACCCGGGCCGTTTCTTGCGCAACGACATCGAGGAGCAAGCACTGGCGGCGCTGCAGGCCGAGACCACGCCGGAGGCAGTTGCGCGCTTCGGCCCACCGGAGACCATCGTTGCCCAGGCCCGGCGACACGCCGTGGACACCGCACCCCGCTACTTCGAGTTCGCCGCCCGGTGGTCCGACCTGATGGAAGTCATTGGACAAGATGCGGAGTTGCGCAAGCGGCTGCTTGCACGATTTGACGCCTACCGCTGGTCCATACCAGGTGCTGGGGCTAAAAGCGAAGGAGCAAAGCAGGGCCATCTAAGATGAACCTGAAACGTCTGATTGACGTGAGCGACCTGAACTGGTGGCTGGTGCTAGCCGGTATCGGGTGCAACTTCATCCTGATGGTGACTGTGACCTGGGGAACGGCCAGAGCGTTACGTGGCGGCGAGACAATGACTGGGGTTAGCCAGATCGTTCTGATGACTGATCGCCGGTCGAGAGAATAAACCCACCTTCAGGATAAGTTCTACCTGGCGGACCACCTGCGCCTCCATCAACTCACGCCACTCAGCGATGAGCGCTGGCTCGTCGTAGACCCGCCTCACTCCCATCCTCCAGACAGATGAGCCGCGAGAACGCCTCCTTATAGCACGGCTATTATAGATGCGATGGCGAGGGAGGGCAAACAGAGGTGGGGGCATCGGCTACCTACCCGTGCCCCCCATTTCGTGGTATACTACGTGCGCTTTCCCAGGCGCCCCCGGCGCGATTCGAACGCGCAGCCTACGGATTCGAAGTCCGGCGCTCTATCCAATTGAGCTACGGGGGCGATCGGTATCGGTATATAATGAAAGCCGGATCGAAGTCCGGCCACGACCGTCTGGGGTGAGTGATGGGATTCGAACCCACAATCTCCTGGGCCACAACCAGGTGCCTTAACCATTAGGCTACACCCACCAAGCATGGCTATTTTACCACAAAGCACACAAGGGAGCAAACGATGGAACTTCAAGCACCACCCATCCACCGCCACGAAGTCCAGATCATCACCATCCACTTCCAACTCAGCGGCCAACTGGAAACGGTGGGATCAGTGAGCAACTTTATCAACGACTCCGCCCGCGATAGCCTTGTGCTCTACGACGCTCGTGTGGCGCCATTAACACCTGGCAGCCCGCTGAAGCCCTTGCCCCGTTCTCACGTCGTCGTTCGCAAGCCCGAAATCGTACTCCTCTACCTCACCTCAGCCGAGACCCGCGCTTCGATCCGCACACTCGCACGGCGCGAACTGCTGGTGGCCTACACATCGGTGGCCGTGTGCCGGGGCTTTTTCCACATGCCCGCCGAAGCCAACGTGAACGATTTCCTCGGCGTCACTCCTGGCGCTTTGCTGCCCATCACCGAGACGTACATATTCCCTCTCATCGAACTCCCTGAGCCCCTCCCTGCTGAGACCGACCTCATCCTGGTAGGCCGCACCCACTTGCAGTTCTACCACACGGTGTGATCCTCCCGACATACCGTCATCGCTTTTCCGCCACGACCAGCATCACCTCGCTGCACCCCACCTGTTCCCACTCAGTACGTGGAATAAACCCTGCCTCCACCACCACCGCCTCACCGTCGCCGGGAAGCGGCTCTCCCTGCCCCGTCACCTGATAAAGCCACCCGATGAAACGGGAGGACGGGTCGCGCTCGCTCAGGCGAGCCCAGGCAACGACGACTAACCGACCACCTGACCGCAGAACGCGCGCGGCCTCCCGCAACGCGGCAGGGTCCAGGATGAACTCTGTGGGAAAGGTGGCGACGGCACTGTCGAAACACCTGTCACAGAAAGGGAGCGCCTGGGCGCAGGCCCGCACCAGAGGAACGGTCAGTCCAGCTCTTCTCAACCGCCGTCGCGCCAGACGTCCCATGTGCGGCGAAAGATCAAGTCCCACCGGGGCCAGACCTCGCTCCGCCATCGTTACCAGCAGGTGACCGGGGCCATGGGCCAGTTCCAGCACCCGTTCGCATTGCAGATGCGAAGCCAGATGCGGAATCGCCGTGCACCCCCACGCCTTCCACTGCCCCAGCGACACCACCCAGGCCACCAGATCATAGGTCCAGGCGAATTCATTGTAGAGAAGGCGGAAGAAGAGCCCCAGAAAAGCGCACCACAGGCGAGGCACTGGCCCCTCCCAAGCGAACACCCTCGCCGCGTCGCCACGGCGAGGGTGTCTATCTACGCGACCCGCACCAGAGTCGACTTCGTCAACCTACAGGGTGGGCGGCATGACGGGGACATCGGCCTCAGCCGTTGGCTGTGTCCCTTCCTGCCCTGGCGTGACCCAGGTTGCCAGGTCTATCGTTAACCTCTCGAAGAAACTATTGGGTGGCAGGTTGCCCATCCCGTACTCTGTTTCTACAATGCGTGCCCGCACACGCAGCGTCTTCGTCTCCAATATAATGTCCCCCCCTACCTCGGCCAGCATCGGCTCTCCCTTAGGTGCCAACTTAGCACGCAACGCCTCGTCGTGGAAGGCATAGTCCGACATCAGCACTTTGGTCACGGTGCGAATGTCATTCTTATCGAACAGCCAGACCTCAAAAGCAGTAACTTTGTTGGGCGCGCCCACACCAATAGTCTCTGAGATGCCCACGCCGCACTCACCCATAAACTCGCCGTTCTCCAACTCAATGCTGAACGAGGGGTCGTAGTGATCATCTCCCAGCGCGTAGGTGGTGACAAACTGAGCCAACGGCGGTCCCTCGGCCCCCCAGAAGACCTCTTCAGAAGGGCGAAGCCTCTCGGCTACTCCCACACCCCGCCCGGCCACTTCCGACACGGGCTTGGGCCTGCGCAGACGACTGAGGAGGTACACTGCCCCGCCCACCAACGCCACCGCCAATAAGGCGACGCCGCAAACCATCGCCACCGAGTGAATCCCTACCACTTGCTCTGGTGCTGCAGGTGTGGATGTGGGCTCTTGCGCTGCAAGTGTGGCTGCGGGTACGGGTTCCAGGACCTGTGCCAAAGCCCGCAGGTGGATTGCCTCCTCTCCACCACAATCCACTGCCAGCCCCTCCAACGTCTCACCTAGTTGGCCTTCCTTCCAGTACTCCACGCCCAGTTTGCTGCGCGCCCATTCCAGGTCGCCGGCACTCGCATATTGCTCGGCAACCCAGACAATGTAGTCATTCTGGAAATCCTGGCGCAGGTTAGCAGGCGTGGAGTTGGTCCACTCAACTGGCCACCACCACCAGCCGACGGCCAGCCCCAGCAGCAGCCCCAGTGCGGCCCCAACGATCAGCGCTATCTGGGTCTCGCGCCGCTGAACGAGTTGCAGGATGGTATCCATCTTCGCCCCCTTTTCTATGCCTACCTCTTTGCAAAAGGCCTGACTTCTATTGTATCATAAGTGCCCCTGGCGCACAAATACTTTACCATAAAGCGGCGACTAGGGCAAACCCGCCCCCCTGGCTCGCGGGTGCGCTCTCATATAGACCTCCCGCGCCCGGCTTTGACTGACGTGAGTATAGATTTGGGTCGTGGCGAGATTGGCGTGGCCCAGCAGTTCCTGCACCACACGCAGGTCGGCCCCGCCATCCAGGAGATGCGTGGCGAAGGAATGGCGCAGAACGTGGGGAGAGACAGAGATGCGGATGCCCGCCTGCTTGCCCGCCTTGCTCAACACTAGCGCCACCCCGCGCGCCGTCAAACGACCACCCCGGTGATTGAGCCACAGCGCGTTGGTCGGCCGCTGGCTTAGCAACGCTGGACGCCCTGCCTCCAGGTACACCCGCACTGCCCGCACCGCTGGCCGTCCCAGCAGTCCGATGCGCTCTTTGCCCCCCTTGCCCATCACGCGCACCTGAGCCTGCACCAGATCCACATCCACCACGTCCAGGCCCACCAACTCGCTGACTCGCAGGCCCGCCGCGTACAATACATCAATGATGGCGCGGTCGCGTAGGCCCAGTGGGGTAGACGTATCGGGAACCGCTAGTAGCGCCTCTACCTCGGCGACCGTCAGGTACCGCGGCAGCCGTTTAGGGATGCGGGGGGCACTGACCATGCGGAAGGGGTTGCGCTCCAGCACCCCCTCCCGCACCAGGAAGTCGCCGAAGGAGCGTAGTTCCGCCACGCGACGTGCAATACTGGCCTTCACGTAGCCAGCGGCGTCCAGTTCGGCCAGGTAATTCCGCAGCAGCGAACGGTCCACCCGCTCTAGCGAGCCCACTCCCTGCGTCCTGCAGTAATCCAGAAACTGGCCGATGTCGTTACCGTAGTTCTTGACGGTGTATGATGAGGCATTCCGGCCGGCCCACAGGTAGGTCAGAAACCGCTCCAGCAACCTGTCCATATCCATTTTCCGTAGGGGCGCGGTTACAGTGCTCCTAAGCAAGCCTGGGATTCAGTCACGCTTCTGATGGCTCGACCTGCGTCTGAGGCAGGCTGGCGATCTCGAACT
>Ga0315549_1000450_pt1 | contig 49166 bp, 40 predicted proteins | sample SalMarSW160200MG_FD_203101 | JGI IMG/M metagenome (GOLD analysis project Ga0315549, IMG submission 203101) | Salt marsh sediment microbial communities from the Plum Island Ecosystem LTER, Massachusetts, United States - Salt Marsh Sediment SW1601-200 ...
CGCTGTCGGGGAGGGTGTCGCTGCGTCTCCGCGGCGTGCCCTCACGCCTCGTTTTGAACCTCTCCCACCGCACGTTGACGCCGTGGATCTGTGCCCTCTGTCCCTCTATCATAGAAGGGAAAGGGTCACCGCCTCCTTTTCGCCCGCCCTCGGCGGGCGCCGCAGTTAGCCACCGGCTTTAGTCGGTGGTATCCGATACGAGATTCTTCTCGTGACAGCCGGCTTCAGCCCCGCCGAGGCGGGGCTTCTCGACCAAAGGATTCATCCGAAGTATCCCACGTAATACGGCCGCACCGCATCGGCCTCGGGTGCGGGTCCCTTTTAGTGGCGCAACTGTCCTTGGACCCTGCCCGTGCGGGAATCGCGACCCAGTTTCCACGCCGCCCTTTGGGAAAAGGAGAAAACGCCGGGCTATTCGAAGTGGCCTCGAGGAATCTTTCGAGTGGTGACGCACATATCTCGCCCTTTCAGGGCTCATCCTCAATACACCGTTTTCTCCAGACACATGAGAGCGAACCCGCGTGCCACTCAAACGTAGCCATACCCTCGCCCCCGCGTGGTAATACCTTACTTTCAGGACGAGACTCACCGCGCACAGCGCGTACAGCAGGCTTGCGATTTTCAAACAGGATCCTGCGGACGCCTCGGCTTCCTCGTGCGGCTCAGTTCTCCGTGGCTGTACCGCCGCCCTCACCTCCCCGTGCGCGGATAGCCGTGGCATCCCGCGGCCTGCGGCGCCCGTGAACAATCACGGGCAAATTCAAGAGTTTGGTCGGCACACCAGCTTTCAGTGTCGCGCCTTAGGTTGTACCGCCGGCATCTTGCCGGCTGTCTCGGGGGCATCCTGCCCCCGGCCCTCCTTTGCGTCTTGGCGTCTTTGCGTGAAGCTCTCTCCCCTATTTGCTCCCCCTCCGCGCCTCTGCGTTAGGCCCTCTCCCTCCTCTCATTCCCACCGAAGCACACCCACACCACACCGCTCTCCATTCTTGACAAATGGACGGACTTGTGCCATAATTAAACCAGAATCGCAGTCCGCCTCGCCTTCACCCCGAGTAGTATAGGCAAACGACAAAAACTATGACATATCGGCCACAAAAATCGAGAATCTCACGGCACTGCAACCAACCCCTGAAAGAAAGGGGGCATTCCAGTATGTCCTCTCGTCGAGAAAGTACTGGAAAGCGCTGGAATTTCGAGCCGTTTTGGGGGTTAAAGAAACCAATGCGAGCCGCTTATTTCGAGGTAGTTACGGCGAAAAAACGTGCGTCAAATGCAGCCAAATCCCATCAGAATGGACTTTTCGAGACCGTTGGGCCGACAGCATGAACAAGATAAATGATTTCGTCCCGCCCCGCAATCGCGCCCAGGACATTCACCGTCGTGCGAGTTCATCATCGAGACGGCCCCTTCGCCAATCCGCAATCCCCCAATCGTGCAATCCTCCAATTCCCCCATTTTCGCCCGATTCGACCTCGTTTTTAAGCTCCAATTCCGAGGGGTCTCGAGCTTTTCAGAAAATCACGCAAAGGCCGCTCATCTCCCTCTCCAAACGCACCTTGCCGTCATTCTCTTCTCCCACAAAATACTCGAAAATGCTCCAATTTGAGCCTTGTCCTATTTTTTTACGAGAAGTGTCGCCCTTTCAAGCAACCCGGCTTCTCACCACGACTCGGCGACCGAGCGCGGCTCCACCTCTTCCCGTCACAAAAATGTACCCATCCTCGCACCGAACCACACCTTGCAAACACGCCAATCTTGTGTTACCTTCAGGTATGCGGACCCCGCGTGTCCGCGGCGCTCGCACAGACGTTAATTCCTACTCTATCAATAAACTACAGCTACGAAAGGATGGCGATGGAAAAGGGACAATACACACTGGGAATTGACTTCGGCACAAACTCTGTCCGGGCCCTCATCGTGGACGCCGACACCGGAGAAGAAGTGGGCACTTTCGTCCACGATTACACCCGAGGCAGGGACGGGATCGTCGAGAAGCCGGGCGACCCGAATTTCGCCCGCCAGCACCCCCTCGAGTACATCGAGGGACTCGAAGCCGCTGTGAGAGGCGCCATTGAAGCCGCCTCCGACCACGGAGATGTCGCGGAGAACATCATCGGCATCGGCATTGACACCACCGGAAGCACACCCATGCCGGTTGATGAATCGGGGCAGCCGCTTTCTTTCAGCGAGAGGTTCAGCGATAATCCCAACGCCCTGGCGTGGCTCTGGAAAGACCACACCAGCTTCGCCGAGGCAGCGCAATTTACCGAGCAAGCCAAGCGGGAGCCCACCGATTACACCACGTACTGCGGGGGCATATATTCGTCCGAGTGGTTTTTCTCGAAGGTACTTCACCTGTCGCGAGTTGACCCGGAGGTTTTCTCGGCAGCCGCCAGCTTCGTGGAGCACTGTGACGTCATGCCCGCTCTCCTCGTCGGGGACACAAATCCGAGGAATGTTATACGAAGCCGCTGTGCGGCGGGCCACAAGGCGATGTTCAACGCAAAGTGGGGCGGGCTGCCCGCTCAGGAGTTTTTCTCCCGCGTGGACCGAAATCTCGATGGAATCATTTCCAAACTCTACAGGGACTCATACACCGCCGACACGAAGGTCGGGGGGCTGTGCCGCGAATGGGCGGAAAAACTCGGGCTTAAAGAAGGAATCGCCGTCGCTGCGGGAACGTTTGACGCTCACGCCGGCGCCGTGGGCGCGGGCATCCGGGCGGGAACGCTCGTCAAAATCATGGGGACATCGAGCTGCGACATGATGATTGTCCCGGCAGAGGCGTTGAACGTCGCCATCAGGGGCATCTGCGGGCAGGTTGACGGCTCAATCGTCCCCGGCTACATCGGCGTCGAAGCAGGGCAATCCGCCGTCGGAGACATTTACGCCTGGTACAGAGACAACGTCAGGTGGCCGCTCGAGAACATCCTCCCGGAAACCTCCTTCGGCCGGAACCTCACCCCCGAAAAGGTTTCCGCGCTCATGAGGGAGTCAAAGGATACCGTGTACGACGTGCTCAGCGAGAAAGGCGAAAAACTCCGCCCCGGCCAATCCGGGCTCCTCGCCCTCGATTGGCATAATGGTAACCGCACCATCCTCGTTGACCCCAACCTCAGCGGCTTGATTGTGGGCCTCAATCTCCAGACGAGACCGGAGGAGATTTTCCGAGCCTTAATCGAAGCCACAGCGTTCGGCAGCCGAGTCATCATGGACCGCATCAGCGAATACGGCGTCTCCATCAACGACATCATCACCTGTGGCGGGCTGGCGGAGAAGAACCCGTACCTGATGCAGATTTACGCCGATGTCACCGGAAGACCGATAAAGGTTTCACGCTCCGCTCAGACCTGCGCTCTGGGCACAGCGATGTTCGGCGCAGTAGCCTCCAGGCATTACGCGAAGGTCGAGGAGGCCCAAGAGAAAATGGGCGGCTTGAAGGACATCGTTTACCAGCCCAATCCCGAAAAGAAGCCCATCTACGACAGGCTCTTCGCGCTCTACAAGCGCCTCCACGACGCCTTCGGCACAAGAGACTTCGCCGAAAACCACTTCTCTGTCATGAAGGAATTGCTTGAAATCAAAAGGCAAACTACGCAGGGATGAGCCACCGAGGCGGCATCTCGTGACGTGGCAGATGTGATGCTCCTCGGGGCCTCGGTTCCTCGTAGGGGGAGGAATGCACCATGAGCACGATAACCGATGCCATCAAGAAAAGGAAGAAGGAGGTCGGCGAGAAAGAGGTACAGGGGTTGATTCCGGCAGTCCTTGACGAGCCGGACGTGGACGTGCCAAAGGATAGGAGCTTCAGGCGCTCTGCTTTTATCGGTGCAGGCATTCTCCTTGTCGCTGCTGCGGCAGTCAGTGCGGCCATCCTTTTCAGGGGCATGCCCGCCAGAAGGTCAGCCAGCAAGAAAGGGGGCGCGCCTCCGCGCACCGCGTCTTTGACGCAACCAGCACGGGAAGAGGTCATGGCTGCGCCGGGCGACGAGACGAAGGAAGTTCTGCCTTTGCCGAAAACGGTTTCCGGGGCGCCGCCCAGCTCTGCGAAAGCCGCCACGCCGCCTGAGCCGCCTCCGCGCCCTCTGCACGAGGAGAGCGTCGTGCCGCAGACAAAAGCAACCGCTGCGCCGGGCCCCGAGCGTCCGCAGCCGGTGCGCGAGAAGACGCCGCCGGTTGCAAAAACTCCCTCTCCTCCGTCGCAGGAAACTCCACCTGTGACCTCGCCGATTTCGCCAGAGAGAACTGCCCCGAAAGGCCCCGGCGTCGTTTCCAAACCCGCTGCGGCGCCGCAGACCGACCCGTTTGCCGGAATCAACCTTCAGGGAATCATACGCTTTGATCCGGCACATCCGGAAGTCCTCATCAACGGAAAGGCGCTGAAGGTGGGCGATTCTCTGAACGGCATAGAAGTGGTTGAAATCGGCGACGATAGCGTCAAGCTCCGGCACGGGAGCGCCGAGAAGACGATAAAATATTGATAACCTTTGCCGCCAGAGGTTCGCGGATGATGACCAGCGCAAAATACGGCACATGCGATTGTAATTTCCGAGCGTTCATCCCAAGAGGACTCGTCTTTTTTTGCCTTGTGTGTTTCGTGACCCTTACGGGATGTTTTCTTTTTCGTCAGACGGCTCCAGAGACTCGCTCGCCGAAAGAGTTTGTCGCCCACTATCTCAGGAGCGTTTTCGAGCCCACGATGCAGAGGGATGTGCGCGACCTTTTGACCGCCGGAGCCAGAACTGCCATTCCGTACTCGGACTTCGTCTTCCTCCGCAACGGAGAGGTCTCCCACATCGTCGGAAGCAGCCCGGCGACCGATACAAGAGTGTCCGTCTCGGTGCTCGACCAGTACGACTTTTCCAATGACCATTGCGTCGTCTATGCTCTCCTTTCTATCCGGTATCCCTATTCCCTCGGCGAGAGAGAAACGTACCGCCTTGTTCGTCTTCACTGCCGCAAGGAGAGCGACGCGTGGGCCATCGAGCCGTTCACGCACGCCGAGACCGGCACCGTCATCCTCGTTCCCACCAGAATGAGCGGCCCCCTCTGGAGGCTTTCAAGAGACATGGAGCGCATCACCACGCTCGTGAGAGATGAAATCTCAGGTTACGAGGGGGAAGAGGTTCCCCTGCCGGGAAAAGCAGCAGCCAGCGAGCGAGAGCCGCAGCCGGTCTCCGATGCCTCCACGCGTGGTGAGCACCGTCAGGATGTCGGAATCGCGCCCCCTGATAGCCTTGAGGGAGGCGCCGCTCCCGCACCGCCCCATACGCGACCCGAGAAAGCGCCTCGCTTCGTCCCTCCGAATGTCCCCGAAGCAGAAGCCACCAAAATCCCTCCTCAGGACGCCGCCACCGAGAAGAAGAGCAACGCGCTGCTGTCCATCGGGAAACTCTGCTACGAGGCGGGCAAAATTGACGCCGCTGCGGAAACCTTCCGCCGCGCTCTCGCCCTCGACCCCGACAACCCCGTAGCGAAAGATTACCTTTCCCGATGCGAGAACTACCGCCTTCTCCAGAAAGAAAGGGAGGAAGCAGTCCGGCTCATGGAGAAGCTCCTCCATCTCGATTCCCAGAAAAAGTCCGGGAAATGACGCCTACACTGTTCGCAGAGGCGGCTGTGTTCCCTAACCCAACTTCCGCACTTTGTAGTGAGGAATAGAGGAGAGCCCCGATTTTTCAGTCACTACATTTGAGCATTCGTGATGACGATTTTCTTTGGTCGGATGATTTGTTTGGGGACTTCCAGGAGTTGGTAAAGCTGGACATGTTGAGGTTCAGGGGTGCAGGTTTTGCGGATTTTGATGATGATGTCCCCATTGGTGGGCAATACGATGGTTGCCACCTCGTGACTCTCGAGCGTCTTCCTGACGGTAGCCCACGAGGTATGGATTCCTTTGTCAAGGAGGGTCTTCTCAATCGCCACGAGGAGGTGGTAGGCCAGCACACATAGGAAAATGTGGGTTTCGACCCGATGCTGCAACTGGTGGAAAATGGGCGCCCAGTAGCCACAGGTCGGTATGAACCGTCACCAGGTCGTCCTCCTCCCCTGGCTTCGGCTCAGGCTCTTTGGGAACGGCCTGTTCCCTTGCCCTTCTCTCCTTGACTTTCCGTACGATCTCCTCCACCTCGGCATCCGGCTTGTCGAACAAGTCCCCCTGCCCCACAAGGGCGTTCTCGACCTTGTGGGCGAGCTTCAGCCATTCCTCCCGTGGGCGAGGACTGAGGTCTCCGAGTGTGCAGATGAGATTTTGCCCGCCAACATCCTCTCCCGACTCTACGCCGCCGTGGCCGCAGTTGTCTGGGTGTCCGGGATGGGTTCCGCCCAACCTGCAACCGGAAAAGACTGAGTACTATAACAAACTGCACGCTAATCCTGGCCGGGCGTGCTGAACATGATTAAGGAATGCAACATCCAAAATCGTCGGATTGTCCTGAAGAAAATTGAGGGGAAGTATTACTTCTTCGCCTACCTGAAATGCACGGGCGATGATTTGAAAGCTGAGATGGCCAAAATGGCTGCCGAGCTGGAAACCCAGCGTTGGTGGAAGGAAACTGATGCCTGCCAGTTTCCCTTGCCTGAAGGTGCGGCGCAAGGTAAAATCTGGGCCAGGACGGAGCAGGTATTCTACTCAGCATGAAGAGCCGCGTCGGGAGGAAATCGAGATGAATGCGCGGGAGCGTATTCTAACTGCCGTGGAGCACCGTGAGCCGGACCGCGTACCTGTGGACCTCGGCGCCACGCCGAGTTCGGGGATCTCTGCGATTGCGTATGGAAACCTGAAAAGGCATCTGGGCATGGCCGGCGGCCATACGCGGGTGTACGATGTGGTTCAGCAGCTTGCCCAGCCGGAAGATTCACTCCTCGACCGTTTCCACATAGACGTGGTGGACGTGGGACGGACATTCAACACGGAACATTCGGATTGGTATGACGTGACGCTGGCCGATGGCCAGACTGCCCAGTACCCGGCCTGGTTCCACCCTAAGCCTTTATCGGACGGTTCCTGGATAGCCAGCGCGGCCGACGGCACGGTCATAGCGCGCATGCCGAAGGATGGCGCGTTCTTCGATCAGGCACACTTTCCATGGCTCGACGGCTATCCAGACAATTTCGACGGTCTTCCCGAGGCAATGGAGAAAGTCTTGTGGGCAGCCTTAGTTCATAGTCCGTGGGATCATGCGGCGCAGCCCGACTTCTGGGAAGAATTGCGAAGACGGGCGATTGCGTTACGGGGGTCCACGGACCGGGCGCTGATGGCTGTGGTCGGCTGCAATCTTTTCGAATGGGGTACCTTTCTGCGGCGGATAGATAACTTCCTCATGGACCTGTGGGTGGAACAGAGAAACGTGGAGCGCCTCCTCGACGCCTTAACGGAGATCCACCTCGATACTCTTGAGAAAGTCTGCCGAGCGGTGGGGGATGTGTGCGACATCCTGCGATTTGGAGACGACCTGGGTACAAACGACGGACCGTTCATGTCCCCGGACCTGTACCGCCGCTTCTTCAAACCGCGTCATGCTCAGCTATGCGAATACGTCCAGCAAAACAGCCACATGAAAACCTTTCTTCACTCCTGCGGTTCGATTTACAAGCTTCTGCCGGATCTCATCGAAGCGGGCTATGACATCATTAACCCCGTTCAGACCAGCTCTCGCGACATGGAACCAGAGAAACTCAAGCGGGAATTCGGGAAGGACATCTGCTTTTGGGGCGGTGGCTGCGATACGCGGAGCGTGCTCAATCGCGGAACACCGGGAGAGGTGCGGCGGCATGTCCTGGAGCGGCTGGAGATTTTTGCCCCAGGAGGCGGCTTTGTCTTCAACACCGTTCACAATATACTTCCCGAAGTTCCCCCGGAAAACATCGTCGCCATGTACGAAGCGATTGAAGTATTCAATGGCCAGTAGCACAACCAGAAAACCTCGGAGCATGGTTAGCTCGTTCACCCGAGTTCTCGTTTAGATGACCATGGAGAAGATACAGTAATCTCGTGTCGCAAAGAAGCCTGACTTCCGTTTCTTAATGACCTGGAGCAGTCTCGTGTACTCCTCCACCGTCGGGAACGATGGCTTACTTCCTCGGCCGCGTGACGTGGATATGAGGGACGCCGGCTCGTTTCTGACCGAGCCTTCGCGATAGGCGAACTTGAAAAAGGACTTGATCGTGGGAAGCCTTCGCCCTCGTGAGGAGGCTGAGTTCCTGCGTTTGAATCCCTTCTCTGCCAGTAAAGTGTGGAGTTCACGGATCATCGCTTCCGTGACATCCCCCGGGAGAATCCCATTCCCGTGACCATCCTCCAAAAACTGGATAAACTTGGCCATATCATCCGCGTAGGCCTTCAGCGTCGCTTGCGTGGCGTTCCGCTCCTTCTTTAAGTAGCCAAGGAACCTTTTCAACACTTTTCTCATGACTTGCGCTGGTGTAATCTAAGCGCAGCCGCGCACGGGGTCGAACATTCTACAAGAATCCTCGGAAAAGCCGGATAACTTGTCGGAGGGGAACACAGAGTAAGCCGAGTGTGACGCCGTGAGTATTGTGAAGCAGAGTGGGGCCCTTGCCGCTATACTGCTCAGGAGAGAACGAAGGTCTTTCGGCAGAGTCCGCACGTACTATTTCCTTTTCAGTCAAAACGGGCCTATGCACACGTATGCTCAACAATCCGTGCTGTAGCCTGCCCGCTTCTTGTTTCCGCTCAGGAAGTTCCGCTCGGTCGAAAGCGTTACCCAGTGTCCGCTCTCGGAGGTCAGTTGTTGCCTGAACAACCTGGAGCGCGTTATGGTCTCTCTTAGCGGAAGACTTGTTCTCGGCTTCCTCTCATTTCGTTGCACCTGGTTAACTCGTCGGAGGCCACAGTGCAGGCGGCCCCCAGTGACATCGCTATTGAGGAGACGACCCCATGGTTTTTCGCAGGCAAAGGTTAGTAATTGCTGCATCTACGCTTCTCGTGGTTGGCTTGGCCCAAAGCGCTGACGATAACTGGATAGCCAAGATTCGCAAAGATCATCCACGCCTTTTCTTCAACAAGGGCATGTGGCCACAAGTCAGAGACCGTGCGATTCAGAAGGAAAAGGAGTGGTACGTCAACCTGAGGCGAAGGGTTGACCGCTATCCTGCTGATGCGATGCCTCAAGGCCGCGGGAGGTCTCCGGCTTATCGCGAGAAAGCGGATGGTGGGTACGAGCTGGTCGAGCTTCCCCGGCCGAGAGAGTGGGGTCGGGAGGCGATGGAGACGGCGTTTGTCTATTTGCTGACCCGGAACAAGTCGTACCTCGAGACAGCAAAGAAGATGCTCCAGATTAGCGTGGCGGCGTATGACGAATGCTATGAGAAAGGCATGTGTGTCAACTGGTACTCTACAAGCCGCGTGTGCGCGCTGGCCGCCTACGATTGGCTGTACAACGATTTGACGCCCGATGAGCGCCGCGCGATTCTCTCGCCATTTCTCAAGCACATCGAAGCCGTGCAACCTGGTCCGGGCAGGCGCAGAATCTACCGGCTGAACGGGAGCGATAACACCTCGGGATTCTACGGAGTGCGGAATCTTGTGTGGTTCGCAGGCCTCGCCGCCTACAGCGATGGGATTGACGATGCCACAGCGCTCCGCTTCCTGCAGCTTGGCTACAAATACAACAAGGGTCTGTTCAACTATCGCAGACAGTGTGGCGGAGACGACGGCGGGTTGGCGACGGCCGCCGTCAATTACGCTGTGGGCGCTTACCCCTGGTCGCAGTTCAACTTCCTTCACACTTGGAAATCAGCCACGAACGAGGACACCGCCGCGGACTGGCCTCACCTCGCCCTTTTCCCCAACTGGGTCATGTGGAACTGGTTGCCAGGGCCATATCCGAGAGGGTTCGGCACTGGCGATTGCTATCACTACACCAATGCGCTACCTATCCATCATCTCCATACCCACATGTCCCAGATCATGCACTTCTATGCTAAATCGCACCCGCAGTGTGCTGGACTCGCCGCACACATCCGAGAAATCCTTCCGAGTAATGTGAAGAAGCACACCCGGACGTGGCCGGTCTATCCCTTTCTCGCGACGGAATTGGAGAAGGCCCCTCCTCCACGCAAGGCACAGGACACTCAGTTGTACGCGCGACACTTCGAGGCGCTGGGACAAGTGTTCATGCGATCCGGCAACGGACCGGACGATACCTACTGCCTGTTCACGAGCGGCTCGCGTGTTCCAAGCCACAAGCAGTATGACGAGAACAACTTCGTCATCTACAAAAAGGGCTATCTCGCCCTCGATTCCGGCACTCGGGGCAATGAGACGGGCTATCAATTGCGGCATTATTACTCCCAGACCGTCGCTCACAACTGTATCCTAATCCACATGCCGGGCGAGCCGTTTCCCGGCTATTGGGGACCTGCGTGCAATGACAAAGAAGGACGGATAAGTTGCGGAGGTATGTATCAGACCACGGGCGGCAGGTGCGTCGCGTTCGAGACCAACCCGCATTACACCTACGTAGCGGGTGATGCCACGCCTTGTTACAGGCCAGAGAAGTGCGAGCTCGCCCTTCGCCAGTTTGTTTTCGTGGCGCCGAATCACTTCGTTATCTGCGACCGCGTGGTTTCAGCGAAACCGGAGTACAGGAAGGATTGGCTGCTTCACACACAGAACGAGCCGAAGATCGAAGGCAAGACCTTCGTTTCGGACGAGGATGAGGGCCGGCTGTTTTGCCGAACGCTTTATCCGAAGGATGCTGTGCTCAAGAAAATCGGCGGTCCGGGCAGAGAGTTCTATGCCTGCGAGAGAAATTGGGAGCTGGCCCCAGAAGTCGAGAAAAGGTGGAAAGGAAAAGCTTTGCTCGGCAATTGGCGAATCGAGGTCTCGCCCGCCGACGCAGGTACCGACGACGTGTTCCTGCACCTTATTCAAGTGGGCGAGAAAAGCCTTTCAGACATGGCGCCTGCCGAGTTGATTTCGGAGGACAACGGTGTGGGGGTCAGATTCCGCCTCAAACACAAGTTGGTGGCTGTAACTTTTGCCACCGAAGGCCCCCCCGCCGGCCATATCAGAATCGCTTCAGGCGGGGAAGTATTGTTGCAGAAAAACCTGGCGACAACAGTCACACCGCAGGCTGGTTTGACAGGCTCGTCCTTGTAGCAATGGAGGTTCGACCATGAAACGCTTTCTGATTGCCCTGCTCTTCACGCTCTCGGTCGCTTTCTGCGTTCACGCTGACGATCTGACGGTGATGAGAGACATTGGTGGCAGGCCGCCAAAGCAAATGATGAGTCGCTATTTGAAAAGCCTCGCGTACGAAGCGTTCCAGCAACGCCGTGAGGCATACGAAGCGTTGAAAACTCCCGAACAGGTCGCCGTGTATCAGGAGCGGATGCGTAACGCGTTCGTGGAACACCTCGGTGGTTTTCCAGAACGCACGCCCTTGAACGCGAGAGTGGTCGGCACGCTTGATGGCAATGGTTACCGAGTGCAGAAACTCATTTATGAAAGCCAGCCCCGCCACTACGTCACCGCCCTGCTTTATCTGCCTGACACCAAGCCGCCCTTGCCAGCGGTGCTTGTACCCTGTGGCCACAGCCGCGATGGGAAAGTGTCCTATCAGCATGTGTGCATTTTGCTCGCCAAGTATGGGGTCGCCACTCTGTGCTACGATCCGATTGGGCAGGGCGAACGTTACCAGCTTCTGGACGAGAACGGCAAACCCCGGTTCAAATCCACGACCGAGCACACGCTCCTCGGTGCGGCGTGTATTCTGCTCGGGCGCAACACGGCGACATATCGCATCTGGGACGGTATTCGGTCTCTCGATTATCTCGCGAGCCGTGAGGACATTGTTGCGACAAGCATCGGCGTCACCGGTTGTTCCGGGGGTGGCACGCTCGCAAGCTACCTAATGGCGCTCGACGAGCGAGTCGCCTGTGCCGCCCCCAGTTGTTATATCACAAGTTTTCAGCGGCTCATTGAGACCATCGGCCCCCAGGACGCCGAACAGAATATTCATGCGCAAATTGCCTTCGGAATGGACCACGCCGATTACTTAATGATGCGCGCTCCGAAACCGACTCTCCTACTCGCCTCTACGCACGACTTTTTCGACATCGCTGGAACCTGGGACACCTTTCGGCAGGCGAAGCGCATCTATACGCGATTGGGATTCGCGGAGCGCGTGGCTTTGGTGGAAACTGATGCCAAGCACGGCTACCCACGGCGTCAACGTGAGGCAATGCTGCGTTGGATGCGACGCTGGTTGGCCGGGATTGACGAGGCCGCAATCGAACCCGAAATCAAAACACGGTCGGAAGGCGAGCTGCTTTGCACGGCGACTGGACAGACCATGCTGATGGAAGGCGCCCGTTCCGTGATGGATTTGAACGTCGAGCTGAATCGCGGGGTGGATAAGCAAAGGAGGCAACTCTGGAAGCCTGGCAACCGGGAAAAGGCTCTCGCCGAGGTCCGGCGGATTGCTGGAATTCGCGAGCTGGACGATTTGCCCAGACCGAGGGTCACACGGCTTTCGACAATTGAGAGAAAAGGCTACCGTATCGAGAAACTGGTTCTGGAGACGGAGCCAGGAATTCAGCTTCCGGCCCTGATTTTCAAGCCGGCGAAGCCAACCGGCGAGCGATACCTTTACCTGCATGGCGAGGGAAAACACGTGGATGCCCAGCCCGGCGGCCCGATTGAAGACCTCGTCCGGTCCGGCCGTCTCGTGCTTGCGGTTGACCTCCGTGGCACGGGCGAGACCGGTCGCAGCAGCCAGAATATGTGGGGTGGCGACTCGGACGACATCTTTTTGGCTTACCTCCTCGGCAAATCGTTTGCCGGCATGCGGGCCGAAGACGTCTTAATCTCGGCGCGGTTTCTCAGCCAGATTGAGCGCGGTACGACGCACGCGAGAGTCAACCTAATCTCTGTCGGAGTGGCCGGCCCTCCGGCCCTGCACGCCGCAGCCCTGGAACCCCAGCTCTTCGACGCGTTAAAACTGAAGCGGTCTCTGCGCTCATGGTCGGATGTCGTCCGCAATCCGGCCGCCGGAGGGCACCTTGTCAACACGGTCCATGGGGCACTCCTCGCCTACGATTTGCCGGACCTGATTGGGAGTTTGCCTTCTCACAAGGTCCGTGTGGAGGAGTCTCGCGATTCAACGGTCGGGAACGTCACTCGGGCCGGAAGCCGCCTGGGCGGACAGCGCAGATATACCGGCCCAGGGAACCTGGCCCTCCCAACTGCTGCAGATCCGACTTCGGATGCGAAAGGGTCAGAAAAGAAGGCGGAGTGGGTGCAGGCCATGAAGCAGGTGCACACCAGGTTCACCGGCGAACCCGGAACCTTCGCCCAGTTTGGCGATTCGATTACCGCATCGCGCGCCTTTTGGTTCACGATGCGATACAACCGCAAGAACGCACCTCCGCGGATGGCCGAAGCGTTCGAGGTAGTGAACGGTTACATGCTTGAAGATTGTTGGGACCGCAAGGGACCGGAATACGGAAATCAAGGGCAAATGACAATTCGATGGGCGCATCAGAACGTGGAAACGTGGCTCAAAGAACTCAATCCTGAAGTGGCCATCATCATGTTCGGCACCAACGACCTGAATGACCTCGCTCTTCAGGAATACGGGGTCAAAACCAGAGAGGTCGTGACGAAGTGCCTCAACAATGGCACAATCGTCATTCTGAGCACGATTCCGCCTCGACACGGACGAGCCGAAAAGGCAGCGGCATTTACGCGGGCCGTTCGGAAAATCGCCACGGAGTTGAAGGCTCCTCTGACCGACTACCACGCTGAGATTCTCAAGCGGCGTCCTGAGGACTGGGACGGCGCGCTGGAGAAGTTCAGCCAGTACCGAGGGTATGATGTGCCCACCCTGATCTCCCGAGACGGCGTCCATCCATCGAATCCTGAGAAATACCGGGGAGATTATTCCGCGGAAGGCTTGAAGCACAATGGATACTGCTTGCGCAACTTCCTTGTGCTCCTGAAGTACGCTGAGGTCATTGAAGGGTGCCTGCGAAAAGAATAGCCGCCGCATCACCGATGGCTTTTCCCCTGGGCCCATGTTCCAATCGCTTTGGCGTGATCGGGCCGATATAGGCCCGCGCAATCACCACGTTGTCGAAGTAAACCTTGATCGGATTTGTTCGACCGAACTCCTCCGGGAGTCCGTGATAGTAGGTCTCCAGTGAGAACGAGGCAATCCGCAAGTGCGGTACACGGCGGAACCGCAACCCCTCCTTGCGGATGGACAACTCACCGTCTATCCAGAGTTCCTCGAGACCATCCGCTTTCGCTTCGCCTGTCGAGCGGTCAACTGAGTTCAGCTTCATATGACGTTCCACGCAGTGCCACTTGCCAACTCTAATAGGCATCTTTTCCCCGACCTCGTACCTCGCTCCCCACGGCCCCTTTTTGTCCAAATGGTAGCTGTAAAAGCCTATCTCGAGTTCCCGACTCCCTCGCTCCCCCCAAGGCTGCAAGCCCGAGAAGAAATAACCCCGGCTGGACACGTCCCGGATGCCTGCCATCCCGACCCAGGCGGCATTCTTCATGGTCACGTCCCGTCCTCCGAGGTTTGAGCCGTGATTACGAACCGCCCGGTAATTCTCATCGAACTTGATGTAGTAGCGCACGTACAGCTCGTCGTAACCATCCCCGAGTCCCTCGTTGGAGTTGTTGTAATTGCCCAGCTTGAGCCATATCCCTCCCACCTGAGATCTCCCTTTTTCATGCCAGCATGCGATCTCGAGAACGCGGTCGCCGGGGCCCTGCGTGCCAGCAACAGCAACCTTGCCTGATATTGCGCGGGTACGGCTCGTCCTGTTCATCCGGATGCCGTGCCACTTGTCCGCAGGTTTCCTCTCCCCGTCACCTTCCCAGGACTCGAAGTCATCGGCAAAGATCACGCCGGACGCCTCGGCGATGCCTATGTCGTGGGGATATTGGGCTGCGATTCCTATGGCACGGTGACAGATAGGATTACCGGGCTCTGTTCCGAGGGCGCCGGTCGGAAAAACGCCGGTCCACAGCGCAACGCCTGAAAGGAGGATGAATGCTTTCTGAGCGGGCTTGATCATTGTCTTCATAGATGTCTCCTGCCTCGTCATCAATTCGCCATCACGGCGCCCTGTTTTCTCTTGAGCCACGTCGCTTCAGCTTTACCTCGTCCCAGAGACCCTGCCATTCGCACGGGCGCCCGGCTGAACACAAGCGCCGAGAACGCTGCGATAGCCGCAATGCACAAGCGCACAGCGGGGGCGGCCATCCGCCGACCTCGGCGAAGGTCTGACCGCCGAATCAGCTCCTTCGATTGGGACCGTTCTCGAAACGGCAGAGTTGATGAGGATCGGTCTTTTAGCTTTCGGCATCTCCATCGCGTTAACCAAGACGACGTCATTTCGACTCCCACTCCGCGGTGATAAGAAGTTCTTTCGGGGCTGCTGGCAATTTCCTCCGGACACTATCCGGACCGGATGCACGTTGTTCGATCATAGCGTGCTGGTCGAGGATCTGCAAGGACCAACTGCCCTCCGTTGTGGCGAGAGAGGGAAGAAGCCACAACTCATCGTCCCCCACCCGGGTTTTCAAGTGCCCTGGCATTCTCTCTTCCGAATCGGAATTTCAGCATAATGATAGATGGAACGAGAGCACAATCCTTGGGGCAAAGTGGTGCACCCTGGGAGTATTCGTCCGGTGAACACACATCGGGTCTGGCACGGATTTTGGGACGTGGTGGATCAGGCGGGAAGGTTTTGGGCGGTGTTTTGAGCGGCTTTCCAGTTGTCGGCGAGGAGGTCCTCAAGCCGTTTCGCGGGGTGGGCGCCGATGCGCTGGAAGACGTCGCGGAGGTAGGCGAAGGGATACATGTGGAGCCGCTTGCAGGTGGTGATAAGGCTGGTGAGAATCGCGCCGGTTCGCCCGCCGTTATCGCTGCCGAAGAATCCCGCCATGGCGGGATTCTTCCGTCCGACGGCGATTCCCCGCAGGCTGCGCTCGGCGCCGTTGTTGTCGGTCTCGAGGTCTCCGTCTTCGCAGTAGCGGATAAGGGCTTCCCAGTCGGACAACGTGTAGGCGATCGCTTGCCGCTCGGGACTTTTCGGCAGCACGTTGGGCTGCTCCCGTTCGAGATACGCTTTGATGTCATCGAGGATCGGCACACTCTTGGCCTGCCGCAGCGCCAAGCGGCCCTGTGCGTCCAGCTTCATCTCTTTGGCTTCGCGCTCTACATCGTACAGCAGTCCCGCCGAGGCGGGATAGGCGAGCATCACCGTGGAGCGCATGAGGTTCGAGGACTGGGCATCGTAGAACTTCCTGTGGGCATGAGCCCAGCGTACGACTTCCGTCATACCGCGCTTGACGCGGCTCCGGGATCTGGCATAATGAAGGTTGGACAGAGGGATACAGCGCTTTCGGAAGAAGCAGTCAAACGTCTTGGGGACATGGATATGGCCGAGACCCCATCGTGGTTCCCACCCCGCAGGGAAACGGGCCAGCATCACGTCTATGAATCCGTCGCACGGCAAGCGGTGGCTTGCGCCGTCACAAAGCCTGATCTAACCAAACATCCTTATCGCCACACGTTCCGGCATTGCTTCGCCAGCCATTTGACCCGGCCGGCCTACTACATCGGGACGCTTCAGGAATTGCTCGGCCGCAATGACGTGAAAACAACGATGCTCTATGCGCATGTCCTGAGTCGGCGCGGGCACGGCGTTCGCAGTCCGGTTGACGGGGTGTGAGGAAATCCAATGAGGTTGTTATGCCGATCCGCATAATATGGCGTCATAAACCGCGAGACAGAGCGCAACCAACTGAAGATAAAGGGCTTAGCGCGCCTCTGGCAAACAAACCAAAGGTGTGTTATGCGGGCAGGGAAAGAAAACTCCGCATCTTATGCGGATCAATCTAAACAATGTTCGCCGTGAGGAAACGACTTGAGTAACTCATCCAGCAATCCGCATTCCGTTCAGCACTACCAGCGAATTCTCGATTCACTGGCCGCATTTACTGGTCTTGTTCTCGCATGCCTCGCGAGAGGCGCCGACGAAGCACGAGAGAAGGTAATGCTGAACTTCCTGGCTCGTTCGAGGGCTCTCCTCGCCGGCGTTGCGGAATTATGGCAAATCCACGACTATCACGATTGCTGGGTCCTCTATCGCTGCCTGCTCGACCGCGTTTTCCACATGCAGTTCCTGATCGACGGGGACCAGTTTGATCTCTTCGACAACTGGTGCTTCGTTCAAGCATACGAATACGAGAACAAGGTGCGGAGTGATGCAGAGTTCAAGCACCGCATTGATGCAACCATCCGGACGCGCACTCCATCAGACACTGCACGGTACAAAGCGCTGAAGAAAGGAAACGTGTCCTGGACACGGCCGAAGGCTCAGGATGTAACCAAGGACATGGACCTGAGGTTTCTCTACAAATATGGATATGACTACGCCTCCACCGCTGTGCATCCGATGTCATTCGAAGGTCAGGAGGACCTCCGCATCCTGATGGGGTCAGCCCCTCAATCATTCGAGAAAAGGCACATATACGTCATCGGCAATTCGTGCCTTGCCGTGACCCTGCTTATTCAACAAATCTTCAACCACGGCAGTTTCTGCTGGCGGACCATCATGTTTGATTTCCTTTCACAGATCCGCAGAGCGCTGGCCGACGGGACAACCGACTTCGAGCTCACAATCCGGAAGCTGCAGGCTAATAGTCGAAGCGTTGAATGGTGCAGAAGACGGGGTCACGGAGAAGCATTTGATAGGAACGCCCAACCACCGGCTGGAGCGGACAAAGCCGCTCAGCCTTAACGTTCGGCCATGCAGGTGACGTATGGCGGAATACGGTGAATGGAATCGCAAAGGGGCAACCCTCAGTGACAAAACGGCGAAAACGGAATACGGGGTGAGCCGGGACTTCATCGTAAAAGGCATTCAGGCCGGCCGACTCGAATACAGAGAGGGATCGGTGTGGGGCAATCCCTATATCAGGATCTTGAGAAGTCAACTTGAGCAGTACATCGCGGAGGAGCTTGGGTCCGACCGCTTGACCAGCGCCAAGACCCAGACAGAACTCCGCCAGATCAAGAAAGAAATTGCTAACCTGAAGAAGAGATTGAAAGAACTTCAAGCCCGAAAAACAGAGCTTGAGAAACAGATGAAAGAATAGGAGACAGAACAAGCTCTTCGAGCGGACGCGGAAGACCGCGCCGCTCAAGAGCGGCGTTCAGCACGAGCAAAGCAGAGAGGTGCAGGATGAAGAAACAGTTGGTGTGTCTTTTGAGCGTCGGAATAGTTGCGTGCGCCGTTGGCGCGCAGACCAATCTGGTAATTACCTCGTTCACAAGCAATGGCGAGTTGTCATGGAGCAACTATCCTGGCGCAGTTGAGTACAGGGTGGAATGGGCGTCGGACCTGGACGGGAGCTGGACGAACTCCTGGGGCACGCTCAACGGAATCCAGGCAACCAGCAGTGTATACACCGTCAAAGTGCCGATGTTCTACCGGTTGGTAGCGATCATGCCCGACTATGCACGACTGCTCTTACACTGCAACGGTTCGGCGGGGAGTACGAACTTTATCGATGAAACGGGGCGACATTCCGCCACGGTGATCGGCGACACACAAGTGTCCGTTGCACAGAACCGATTCGGGGGGGGCAGTGCGTTCTTCGACGGCAACGGGGACTACCTTGAATTCCCTGATTCGCCGGATTTCGATCCGGGATCAGAACCATTCACCATCGATTTCTGGATGTTTCCACTCGATGCCGGTTCGGGCCATCAGTACCTGATCGGTAAGAGCAATCCGAGCGGTGGACAAGGCTATGACTTGCGTTTGGACTAGGGACAGATCCGGGTTTGCGGAGTCAATGGTTGGGGGTTCAACATCGTCACAGCACCTGTCGTCACGACCGGGGCATGGCATCATGTCGCGCTTGCGTGTACGGAGACGAATGCCACGCTCTTCATTGACGGCACAAACAGGGGCACGTCCGTGCGCAGCGCACTGACCGACACTGCCCTTCGACTGCGCATCGGCTTAACCACTTCCTATGGTGGCATCGCGTACGAGGGATATATGGACGAGGTGCGGTACTCGCTGGGAATCGCACGATGGACAAGTGATTTCACCGTGCCATCTACACCCTATGAGGATGACTAAGAGATGGCCTAACCAGAGCCTGAAGCGGACGCGGAAGACCGCGCCGCTTAGGCTGATCGTTCGAGGAGGAATATGAAGAGAATGAATAGATACGCGTCAACGGTTCTGATAAGTGTGCTTGCCGCAGCCGTGTGTGGACAGGAAGTGGAGATCGTATCCTTCCACAAAGACGGTAAACTCACTTGGACTAACGCCAATACCGGTGTGGTTTGCCATGTTGAATGGGCCTCATCGCTTGAAGGGACTTGGTCGAGAACATGGACGAATTTGGTCGGTATCGTCATCACCAACTCCACAACCACCGTGGAGGTGCCCATGTTCTATCGGGTTGTCTGTACCACCGGGGTTCCGACCGTTGAGAATGCGAGTTTTGAGCTGCCCAATGTGCCCGAATCCTTTTCTTGTACCGACCCGACAGGATGGACGCCAACGGGCGGGGACTGCATACAAGGGATCAATGATGAGATGAGCGGTCTATTCGCAACACCATATGGCGAACAAGTGGCGTATGTGAATACAGGCACGACGTTGTCACAAACCCTTACCGATTTGCTGATGGCCGGTAGGCAGTACACTCTCACCGTTGCCGTGGGCACGCGTTCGGACATAGGAGGTGGATACGATATTCGGCTGAAAGCTGGAGGTGAGATTCTCAGTTCAACAAATGGAACGCTTGCTGCCGGAACGCCCTTCCACGATGTTACGGTTGTTTACGAAGCACCGAGCGGACATCCACAGCTCGGCCAACCGCTGACGATTGAGCTTACAGGAACCACGCAGCCTCAATACGACAACGTGCGACTGGTTGCTCAATCACTGGAATGAGAACACGAGAAGGAAGATCCTCGAACCAGGCGCTCGAGTCTACAGCGGGTCCGCAGGTGCCTTGCCGCTGAAACTCAGCGATAACGTTCGATCAAAGGATAACAGGAGTACGGACAATGACATTTCATCACATCGGGGCTCTGTTGATCGCTACAACTCTCCTCGCTGGTACTCGCGCTGCCTACGGCGAAGAGGCCACGCCTTCAAACAAGACATGGGAAGAGGAGGCCCACAAGAGTGGTTTGTCAGAAGCGGACATTTCTACGCTCAAGAAGAACCGTATTCTTATCACTGACGAGGCGTACAAGCAGGTTTTTTCAGCATATCTGTCTGGTGACAAACCGCTATTCGTTACCTCCGATTCACTGCTCAATGCATACCATGTCTTGTACGAGGAATCCGTTCTTCGCCTTGAGAACAAAATGGCCACCCGATTGCCTGAAATCCTCAAGCTTATCCTGAACAACCTTGAAGCTACCGATGACCATCTGGAAGGAAAGCCAGCGCTTGTGTCAGCGGCAAGAGAACGGGCAATGCTGGCGCCGGGAATTGCGCTGAGATTGATGGATGACTCCTTTCGATTCAAGGATGACAGATTGGATGCGATCTTGGATGAGGAAACAAAGGCAGTAGTCAGGGCTGAAGGTGCTAAAATGCCAAAGTGGCTTGGCAAGCCTGACAAATCACTCACGGCCCTCGACTATTCAAGATACAAACCCCGCGGCTTCTACACCCGCTCAGAACGGCTCAAACGATACTTCCGAGCTGTATCCTGGCTGCAGGCGATTCCATTTCGCATCAGCAAGGATGAAGAACTCCTTGCGATACTGATGCTCGGTAATTGCGTAACCTACAACAGGTTTGATGATTACGAAAAGCAGAGAGATATCGAGCTGTTCTTCCGCGCTTACAGTTCATTCATAGGTGCCGGCGACGATTGGGATATAATGACCGCCGCACATGAAGCCCAGAATGAACTACGAATGGATCTGAAGGGTGATGCCTTCAAGAGAGGCGCGATTGGCTTAGAAAGAAAGCCGAAGGCCACGGGGAAGGCCCTTTGATCAATGACCAGATCCGGTTCGCACCTGACGACCCCAGACCCATTGACTTCCGTGAGGCACCGGGGCAATCCATGTGCGAAATCGACGAAGGTTTGGTCTCGCAAGCTGTCTGGAACATTGTTGACAACGCGCTGCGTTACGGAAAGCCGCATCGGCCTGTCACAGTCGCGATCAAAGACATGGGCCGCTCGGTGGATGTTCTTGTTAGCGACTTTGGCATCGGAATCCCACCGGAAGCCGTAGAAAGAATCCTACAACCCCACTTCCGTGCTGAGAATGCAGTCCGTCATTCATTCGCGGGCGGTGGTCTTGGTTTGACGGTTGCCGAGCGGGTCGCAAGGGCTCACGACGGCGTAGTCTTGATTAGAAGTCTTCACAATCCCACGGTGTTTTCGCTATCTCTGCCAAAACGGAGGCGACAGTGATTCTGATTGTTGATGACGAAACTTGGTTTGTCAGCCCCTTGAGGCGCGCATTTGAGATGGAGGGGTTCAAGACCGCCATTGCGGCAAACCCTGATGAGTGCCTGGAAATGATCTCAGGGAACGAAACTGTCGATGCAATCATATTGGATGTGATGCTTCCATCGGACAGTCTTGACTTGGAAGAGACGGACAGCGGCCTGAGTGCCGGCTTGGTTCCGCTCCAACGGATCCGCAAGAAGCGCCCGCATGTCCCCATAGTCATTTCGAGTGTCAGGAGGGATTTGTCGGTGCAAGAGAGTGACCATCCGGCCACAGTCGTAATATCCAAATCCGCGATGACCCCGAACCCTATGGTTGAAATGATCCAGCGGCTAGTGCAAACTCAAACAAAGAGGAAAGGCTAACACGGCACTGGAGGCAACGCGGTAGACGGGCCGCCTCAGCGCTGACGTTAGCCGTAAGTCCGTCTCGGTGATACCTGAGTAGAGATCCCTCGACGAACCGGCAGGCGGACTGTCGGTCGGAGCGGAACAACACCGGGATGCCGAAGTTGACGACGCTCCAAAGCAGGGTTCCCAGGACGGCGTTTGGATGCCCTCCGGAGCGGTGGCGGCCCACGAGGATGTCGCGCAGGCTGGCTTCCACTACGACGGACGCCGCCCGACACGCCGGCGAGCGAAGGCAAGGGTGCTACCGGTCCTGCCAGGGGCAACCTGTGATTTTCGCCTTGCATTCAAACATAATTCGGATATAATTATAATATATGGCTGATGTGCGGTTCGAATGGACTGCCGCCAAGAATGCGGCCAATCAGGACAAGCATGGCGTCTCCTTCGAGGAGGCATAATCTGTTTTCCTTGACCGGAATGCGATTCAGTTCTTCGATGAACCCCATTCCGGAAAAGAGGATAGATTCCTCATGTTGGGACTGAGCTGTCATCTCAGGATTTTACTGGTCAGTCACACGTGTCGTGAGGACGATTCTGTCATTCGAATCATATCGGCGAGGCAGGCGACGGCACGGGAGCGCCAACACTACACCAGGAAGAAGCCATGAAGAAGGAATATGACCTTTCCAAGCTGAAGTCTCGAAAGAACCCTTACGCCAAGCTTCTCAAAAAACAGGTGACAATGCGCCTGAGCGCTCATGTCATCGAGTACTTCAAGAAGTTGGCAGAGGAAACGGGAATTCCTTACCAGAACCTGATAGACTTCTACCTTCAGGAATGCGTCGAGAGCCAGCGGCGACCTTCCATAAAATGGGTCTCATAAGGTTCTGCCCAACCCGCGCATGCAGCCGACCGGCTGCGACAGCGGCTGATGGGCAAGCCGTTATGCAAAATGATATAAAATGGCAAGGAAGGTTAGAGATCTCATATCGGATTTGAAAGGGGCAGGTTTTGTTGACTGACAAGGCAGGGGAAGCCATAGAAACTTTGTCCACCCAAACGTCACAAAGCCTATCACTATCTCGGGAAATGAGAATGATGACGCAAAACACTATCAAGAGAAAGCTGTACGACTTGCCATAGAGGAGACTCGAAAATGAAGGAAGCAGACAAATATGTGAAACTGGTCGAATGGTCCGATCGGGATCAATGCTTTATCGGAAGTTGTCCACAGCTCTTCTACGGCGGCTGTCACGGCAATGAGCCAAGAGCTGTTTTTGATGAACTATGTCAAATCGTTGAGGACATGATAGAGATCTACAAACAAGACGGTAAGACACTTCCTCCTCCGCTTTCTGGTAAAGAACTTGTAAACGCAATGCAGAAGATTGCATAACAGGCGCATGGGCGCTGACGGGTCTTCCGCTGGCGCTCCACACGGGCAGGTCAACCGCGTCGTTTCTCCCTTCCTCTTGCTTCCCTTCATATATGCGTAAAAATCCCTCGGCGAATTCGCATTGCGCATTGCCGGTTTCGGATTGCGGATTGGGTCAACCACTAAGACACCAAGACACGATGGAGGCACACGTCTGGACGGCTTTCTGCCTTTGTGTCTTCGTGGTGACCGTTTCTCTCTCTGCGCCCTCTGCGTTCTCTGCGGTGACTTCCCCGGAGACTCAGGGATTACCCCTTCCGTCACATTGCGCTTGACGCGGCTCCGGGGGTCTGACACAATGACACGCGCATAGAGGGACACAGCGCTTTCGAGAGAAGCAGTCAGACTTCTTGCGAACGAGGAAATGGGCGAGACCCCATCGCGGTTGCCACCCCGCAGGGAAACGGGCCAGCAGGAGGTCGAGTGGACCTCGTGACCTCGGCCGGTCACCTCCGCCGTTAGACGTATTGTAATGATGGAACCAGTACCCTCAACTGTTAGGAAAACGTATCCGCAAAGGGGGCCGCTTCAACAGTTTCGCTTTGCAGAGAGCACGGCTTTTCGGTGTTGCAGATGCGGTGCGGCAAAGAAATCGAAGCTGATTACGATCTACGGGGGAGACTGGTCGAGACGGCTATGCAACGGTTGCTATGGCCGACTTCTCTCTCTGTACGAGATCAAGGCTGGGACAGCCGACGGTGACCAAAGAGCCGAAGAGCTTGCTTGTGGTCTCTTGTCAATTGTTTCAACCGATGCACAGCGCCAGGCGGAGCGCGTCCTTCGTGCCTCAGAGGACCGAGCTGATCGCCTCTCCGCAAAAGCGCTGCGCTTCATCGCTACTGCTGAGCACTTGGCCGGAGAACTCGAATCAAAGCCCCAACTCGAGTGGTCCCCCGCAGTCATAGGCTTGTGCAAAGCGGTGGAGATCGAGGTGGTGACATGCGTTCTTGAGCCACTCGCTGAAGAAGCGTCGCAGGAGGATCTCATGTCCGACCAGAAAGACAAGGACTTGGGACCAGTGGCGGCGTACTGTGCTGATCCTCGCCGAAAGCCACCGGAGCTCGGGTCTTTTGCCCGTTTCCTTCAGACGGCAATTCACAGCCAACAGCGGCGCCAGACGAGCGCGTTGATTCGGAGCTTCATGCGGCTCGCTGCAGAATGGACTGGATCGCAGTGGATCCTCGGTCCTCGTGGGTTGCATGACTCAGTGACAATGCTCACAACCAACTTCAGGAACCCCGCCGCTCACATAGACGAATTGGATCAAGATGACTACCAGCAGTGTCGTGAGCTTGTCATCGGAACGGAAGGAGCGATCTGGAAGCTTCTGCTTGCGGTGGAAAGAAAGAAGTAGGCGTCTGACGAGCGCTTGATGATCGCCGTTGGCGTGCCACACGAACAGCCCGATGAGCAAGAAACGAAAAGCCGGGTCGCGCGATTGTCCAGCACTGGCAAGCTGGGAGGGTGCCGTACTGACCGCGTTTTCCAGCGTGTTCTGTCTGGCTCTGACCCAAAACCTCGGGGCCCAGGAGTGCCAGTATACGCTGTCCCTTCGAACGTGTGCGGGCCGCGCCAACTGGGAACGGGGCGGTCGTTCACAGGCTGGCGGTTTCACCGGAAGTCTGGCTCTGCAGGGCGATTAGCACAGAGGCGCCCATCGTTCGGGGATACGCTCCACAGCGTCTACTTGTCGAGCAATTCGATCATGCCTTGGGCGAAGGCTTTGCCCATCTTGTAGTAGATGCGGGCGCTTCCGAGGTAGTGATAGCCGCGCTCGGAGCCGACGTTGTAGAACTTCACCCAATCCGGGCCTTTCCATACGCCCTTGTTGACCATCTCCTCGACGTCGGGCTCCCAGAGTTCGCAGGTCTTGACGAACTTGACCGTATCCTCGAGCTCGGGAAGCTCCGCCACCGCCGCCTGGGCTTTCTGGAAGTCTCCGCGCTTGCCGCCGGCCCCCAGCTCACCGATGACCACCGGCAGATTGGGCGCCTTGAGGTCCTTACGCACGTCCTTAATTAGCTGCGCCAGACGCTTGGTGAAGGTGGCGAACTTCTCAGCGCGCTGGGATCCGTCAATCATGTCGTTCCAGCCCTGGAAAAAGACGAACCCGGCCAGCTCGTAGCCCCGCTTCTCGTCGTACCGGGGGAAGTGCTGCTTGAGGTTGCTTAGCACGTCGTTGACGTGAGCGAGCATCTCCCTGTAGGCCTTGCCGTAGCGCTCCTTCACCTCTTCCAACGTAGCGTTGGGATTCCTCCTTCTGGCATTCTCCAGTTCCTTCCGGAGCTGCTCGTCCGAGGGCATGTCGGCGCTCGGCGGCAGGAAGTCTCGCTTGACGCTTCGGCCGCCCCAGCAGGTCTTGAGCAACAGCACCTGATTGCTGATGTGCTCGCCGATGACCCACCCGAAGCCCAGCTCCGGCCCGATCTTGATTTCATTGACGCCGAAGCCCGGCTTGAGGTTGCCGCTGCGCTCGCCGTCGGTCGTCCAAACCCACACATCTCGGCGTTCGGTCCACCGGCCGTCGCGGTCTTTCCATTGCTGGTACTCGGCGGCGGTCTCCTCGTTGTATATCAGGTATTCCAGGGTCCGCAAGGAGGCGTGGCCCTGCATGTTGGACTGTCCGGACAGGATGAACACCTTCACCGGTCCTTCCTTGGCCATGGGCCACGGGTCCTTGTTGAAGGCGGACTCAGGGACTTGGGCTGAGCCAACACCGGCGAAAGCACACAACGCCACAAGGGTTACCATCCATTGAATACGTGTCATAAGACTCTTCCTTTCCAAGTACATCAATTCGCAAATACGCTGAGCTTTGACGGGATGAACAGGATTCACAAGATCCGATCTATCCTGTTATCCTGTCAAAGAACTCCTTCTCCCGTCGGAGACCCCGCCTCGGCGGGGTTATCCTGTCAAAAAAACGTGATTTCGCATCCATGCGCCGCATGAGACTCACAGCGACCAGCCCTCCCGATACTTCGGGCGCAACAGGGCATCGGCCTGGGCGTTTTTGACGATCTTGCAAGTCACGGGGTCGAATTCAAGCGTCTGACCGAGCAACGTCGCCACGTTACCCGTCAGGAGCAGCTCGATCGCCGGGCCGGCGTGACCGAAATTGGACAAAGTCCCCCCTTCACCCTTGCAGGCCTGGAACCACTCTTGTCGGTGGCTCTTGACATGGGGGAATTTGCGGGGCGGCCCGGCGGAATCGGGGAAGTCGCGCTCGGGCAACAGGGCGCAACTCGAATTGTGGGCGTTGGTGTGCACTACACCTTTGCTGCCCACGAGCAACGTGCCAGAGCGGGGCGTCCAGCTTTTATCTTTCCATTCCAGCGACCGGCCGGCGATTTTTTCCAACCGCTGCCAGATGCCCATCCGTTTGAGCTGCGCCTCCGGGGCATTGTACCAATGCATCCGCACAGGCGGAAGCGGACCCCGGGCCGGAAAGTCGAAGCGGAGAATTTGCCAGCGGGGAAAGGACTCGATGCACCGCTCCGAAGTCTCTGCCTCGACGCGGATGTTGGCTCTGCGTTTAGCGCCGGCCTCCCACAAGGCACCCAGCTTGAGGCTTTTGAATGCCAGGTTGACGGAGTGCGAACCCCCGCCCCCCAGGGCCCCTGTACCGAAATCCCGCCAACCATACGCGCTGTTCACCCAAAGCGGGTGATAAGGACGGAAGCGAGCCGGGCCAAGCCAGACGTCCCAATCAAGATAGTCGGGGACCGGCGCACTCCCCTTGGGCGCCTTTCGGGGACCGGATCCGCCGAATACGAACCACAGGTGCACCTCGCGGATCTCACCCACAGCCCCTTCCTGAATCAGCTCCAGGGTGCGGCGGAACGAGTCGCTGGCCATGCCCTGATTGCCCATTTGCGTGGCCACTTTCTTCTGCCTGGCGATCCGGCAGAGGGCGCGCGCCTCGCGGACGTCGTGCGCTAGCGGTTTCTCGCAGAAGACGTGTTTGCCCCGTCTCATGGCTGCTGCGCTGACCACGGCGTGGTTATGGTCCGTCGTGGCGACGACGACCGCGTCAATTCGACGGTGCATATCATCGAGCATCTTGCGGAAGTCCTGGTATCTTGATACCTCGGACGGAACCCTGAACGCGGGGCGGTTTCGGTTCACATCGCAAATTGCCACCAGGTTCTGGCTGCCGCTGAGGATGGTCCTCGCATGATACGTCCCTCGATTGCCGACCCCCACTACGGCAAGGTTGAGTTTCTCGTTTGCCTGGTAGCTCCATGCCGAACGGCTATCGCGAAGCACCAGAAGCGATGCTCCGGCGTAAGTTGCAGCTCGCAGGAAATCGCGGCGATTCATACGTGAAGTCATGGTACGACACCTCCACATAGTTTAGTTGTGTGCCCAGCGTTTCTGCTGCTATCGAGCGATTGACTGAATGGTATCATACTTACCGCAAGCAAACCAATTTGATGGCAAGCAGCGGGTGCGGGATGCTCGCGACCCAACGGGACGGGTGCGGGATACAGGTGAGAAGCACCGAACTGTTGCGAAGGCGCGCGATTCACTTCTATGGGGCGGTTGAATCGCCGAAGTGCGCGATTTAGGCCTTAAGTTTTGAATGGGGCAAAAGTGGGGCGCGGCTGAACTCACACGAAGACGAACACCAGCCACAACCCGAACTGTGCCGACAAACGCGACCTGCGTCACCGCGGCCCCGTGCTGCAGGTGACAGCCTCTCCCCACCCTGTGGTTACGGTGTCGGCGGATACTGAGGGATAACCTACAGGCGCGTCGCCTGCGACGCACCCGGGAAAACGAAAATGGGCTCTTGGCCTTCGTGAGGAAACTTGTCCATGTCCCGGTCCTGGTCCGCCGAGTAGTATTCGAGGGGGCCGCTCCACGACATGATATTGCCGTCCTCGGAGAATGACGTCTCCCCCGCCGAGGACACAGATATACCCGAGTTTGCCCATGAACAAGTTGTCTCTATTCGTGGCGTAGAGCACACCAGTGACATCGAGGTCTACTTTCCCGTTCTGACACCCCTGAGGTAGTGGCACGTTAGTGTGTCACCCTCGTGGAACAAGCCGAAAGCGGTGTTGTCTGCTACCTCGGCGTACTCTATGATGGCCCTAAAGGTGTTGCCCGAGGACAGCGCCACGACCGGCACGTTTTCTAAACGGGCCTCTCCTATGCGGAAACTCCATGCGTTTCCAATGAATGTCTTCGCACGTCGCGTACCGTGGTGGTTTTCACAGCCGGGCATTGGCTGTTACCAGGGCCGCGCGATGCCGAAATCGCCCGGGGGTACGTGGATCTGAAAAGAATCGGCTCATGCCTTCGCATCCCCACACCCCGACGGCAATCTCGCCGATTGCTCCAAGCCCTCGCGATCACCCTGCCGAGGGCCATTCCTCACCGCGCCATCGGCGCGGTAGTCACGCGAAAGAAGCTGCCCAAAAAGCGTCGAAACCCTTGAACCACGCCCACTCCATGCCCATCACATCATCGTTATCCCAGGGTGAACTTCCGCTGGGTGGCCGTAGTTTTAGTATAGTTTCCAAAGCGCCTGATTTTGCCCAGTAGGGCGATACTATTTCCTTTCTGCCCGCAACAGGCGTATGCACATGTAGTGTTTAGAATGCGCGTTTTTGGAAACCTGCTTCTGCCTCTGTACCGATAAGTTGTATCTCTTTGAACTCGCTGCCCGCTATCAGGGAGTAAGAATTGGCTATGGTGTGGGGCGCCGCCGCGCGTTATAGTTCTACGATTACTAAACGGGGATGAGAGTTTCATTCCAGTCCAGCGCAAGGACGGTGTCAATGTAATCCGGTCGTACAGTTGATTCCCCGCACCGAAAGGATCGGAGAGACGAAACGACACAACTGCAATGGCAACGCGAAGCTTCTCCGTCCCGAAGTCAACGAGCTCGAATCGCTCTGGAAGAAGTAGTTTTGGCAACTCGGCAATCCAGCAACCAGTATAAAAGAAGGACATCATAGAAGACCGTAATGAAGCGTTATTTGTTCGCAATGGCATTGGTTTGTGTTGTTCTGTTTCTCAGCCTGGCGTCCCTGGCTCAGGCGGCTGATAAGAAGGTGAAGGTGTTTATTCTGGCAGGTCAGTCCAATATGGAAGGCCATGGCCAGGTTCGCAGCCTCGCTCACCTTGGGGAACACCCGAAATACGGCTACTTGCTCAAGAAGCTCAAGAACGCAGATGGCTCCTGGGCAACCCGCGACGATGTGACTATTTCATGGAAGGCAAACAGCAAGGGAAATGGTCCGCTTACCGTCGGCTGGGGGTCTGAGTCCCATGAGATCGGCCCGGAACTGATGTTCGGCACCATCATGGGCGAGAAGTATGACGAGCCGGTTCTGTTGACCAAAACCGCCTGGGGCGGCAAGAGCGTGTGGTGTGACTTCCGCTCGCCGGGCGCTGGCGAGATGACATGGGATGAGAAGCGGATCCTGAAACGAGACCACGAGCTCAAGCCGGGCCACTTCTACCGCAAGATGGTTGCCGAGATACAAGAGTGCCTGGCAAACATCAAAGATGTTGTTCCAGGGTATCAAGGTCAGGGCTATGAGATCGTTGGCATGGCGTGGTTTCAGGGTTGGAATGACTTCTGCGAGTGGCATCTCCAATTGGACGGCAAACGCGTCGGCCTGGGGGTCATCGCCCGCTATCCGCACAATCTCGCGGCCATGTTTCGCGACCTGCGTAAGGACCTCAATGCACCGGATATGCCCATCGTAATCGGCGAGTTGGGTATCGGCGGACACGAGATGGAAAAGAGAGCGGAGAACCCGGATGATCACGAGGCGGTTGGCATGGTGAAATTTCGCAGAGCACAGAAGGCAGTAGCAGACGACAAGTCGCTGAAGAATGTGATATTCGTGCCCACCGCCGACTTCTGGGACACTCGCCTTCAGGAGCTTCGTGTTATGAGTGATGCCTACTGGCAGGAGAAACAGGAGAAAGGCATAAAGGATACGGAAGAGAACCATCTGCCAACGAAGAAGCTCAACAATGAGTATTTGAATCGGGGCGGCCACTGGTACTGCCACTACAACGGATCGGCCGCTACCTACTCCTTGATTGGCTATGCTCTGGCTGAACCGCTCAATGCGAACTCAGGCGTTGCAGAAGCGACTCGCGACATCGTGCTCGCGGATTTTGAGGGCAAGGACTACGGTGACTGGGAAGTTAGCGGCAATGCCTTCGGAAACGCGCCGTGAAGGGCTCGCAAGCCAGGCGGCATACGGTCAGCGGCTTCGTGGGCAAAGGATTGGGCGACACTTACGTCGGCCCTGACGGCAACTTCAACGATGACAACACGGGCAGAATGTCCTGGACCGATAAAGGCACGGACCCGGATATGGGCGGCAATGCCCCAGGCGATGTCCCGAACCGCTTCTACATCATCGCCGCTGAATGACAGAGTGAACAACCCCAGTAGCTGGTTGCCAGCCGCCTCGGGCAGCGAAAGAAAACGCTCGCACCATCCTTTTGTAAGCGGCTTCCCGATGTTGCAACGAGAAAGACACGTTCCGCAGGCGGGAAGCCGAGGAGAGGCTGCTATTTTCACGCCACGCTCACTCGGGCACGCTGGTCCGTTTCCACTCGCGGGCGTTTTCTACACGTCGGCGTATTTCTGCGCCTTGGCGGAATATACCCTGGGATATATTCCGTACTTCTTGATCTTGTATCCCAGCACCCGCTCGGTCACGGCGAGGAGTTTAGCGGCTTTCCCCTGATGTCCTTTGGAGGTTTTGAGGGCTTCCATAATCATCTCTCTCTCAACGGCAGCCACCGCTTCGGGGAGGGTCCCGGGGTAAGTTGTGTGAGAGGCATCTGCCGTCTGGAGGGAAGGTGGGAGATGCCGCGCGCGGATGACACCCTCCTTGCAGACCAGAACGGCGCGCTCCATGCAGTTCTCAAGCTCTCTGACGTTTCCGGGCCAGTGGTAGCTCATGAGCATATCAATGGCGGGGGTTGATATTCGCTTGATTCTCTTGAAATTCTCCCCGCTGTACTTTTTGAGAAAATGATCGGCGAGGAGGATGATGTCCTCCTTCCTTTCCCTGAGCGGCGGGAGGAAAATGGGGAAGACGTTTATTCGATAGAAGAGGTCTTCCCTGAACCTTCCCTCGGCGACTTCCAGCTCCAGGTTCTTGTTGGTGGCGGCGATGATGCGAACGTTGACCCGCACCGTCTCCTTCCCACCAAGGCGTTCGAACTGCCTGCTCTGGATAGCCCTCAGGAGCTTGACCTGGGTCGAGACGGGAAAATCACCGATTTCGTCGAGAAAAAGTGTGCCTCCGTTGGCCCACTCGAACCTCCCTTCCTTTCTGTGAGTTGCGCCGGTGAAGGCGCCCTTTTCGTGTCCGAAGAGCTCGCTTTCGAGGAGCTGCTCCGGAAGCGCCGCGCAGTTGACTATAACGAAGGGTTTGCCCGCCCTCGGGCTGTTGTAATGGATGGCGTGGGCGACGAGTTCCTTGCCGGTGCCGCTTTCGCCCCGAACGAGGACGGTGGCATTGCTCTGGGAGACCTGCTCCATCATCTCCAGCACTTCCCTCATTCTGCTGCTTCTGGTGACGATGTTGTGGTACTCGTATCTATCCTTCAGCTCATGCCGGAGGTGAATGTTCTCGCGGAGGAGCTTTTCTTTATCCTTTTTCATCATCTCGTGGAGTCTCAATGCCTGAGCGACGACGGACGCCACGATGTTGAGAAGTCGGAGATCCTCGTGGAACTCTGCCCCTTCCTTAAACGGCTTGTCCACACTGAGGGCGCCGAGGGTCTCGTTGCCCAGCTTTATGGGGACGCACAGAAACGACAGCCTCGTCCTGCTTATATCGCCGCGAGCTCTTGTGCGGTCGAGAAAGCGAGGGTCCTTGCCTATATCGGCGACGACCTCCGGCTCACCCGCCGCGACCACCTTGCCGGTAATCCCCTCTCCTATCCGATAGATGCCTTTCTCCCTCGCCTCCTTGGAAAGACCGTGCGCCATTTCGATGGAGATGGTCTCGGTCTCGGGGTCTATCAGGGTAATCGTGCCCCGGTCGAGCTTCATGAGCTTGCTGAGAAAGCCGAGAACCGACTCAAGCGTCGTCTTCAGCTCGAGCGATGAGCTAAGACTGCGAGCCACCTCGAAAAGCAAGTCCATCTGTTTTTCTTTATCGCGCTCCTTCGCCATCGCTAACGCCTCCTATCTACAATTGTGTGTAGCTTTTGTGACACCAAACAATATTGTAGAACGTTTCGCCCCGTTTTGCAATCATGGAATGACAAAACGTGCATGGGGGACAATCAAGCGCTGGAATGAGGAAATGAGAGGCAAAACGCGGAGGCTCGCGAAGCCAATCACGAGAAACACGAGGTCGTGCGCCGACAGCTTTGTAGATTTCCAGCACTATTATACACTAATGTAGCTCGCTCCGGTCGCATTCTTCTGGCCTTTCAATTCATAAGTCATTCCCCGCAAGCAATTCACAACAGGCCAATTTCTCATTTGCCCCTGGCATCCGGCTTGCACATTGGAACGAACGGTTTCCAGAGTGTCCGAGAGGCTCCAAACGAACGCCGAAATGGGAGGAGGGCGAACATGCGAAAAACGGAATGGAACAAGCTGCCCGGCATTATGGCTCTACTGGTAGTTTTGCATGGAGCAGTTTATCTGGCCGCGACAGCGGAGGCGGTTGATGTTCAGGGAGACGAGACCGCACCGGTGAAAGGCAATATGGGGCTGGCTTTCAACTCCAAGTACATCTGGAGGGGACAAAACCTCGTTGACGGACCTGTCCTGCAGCCGGAGGGTTCCCTTTCATACAAGGGATTTTCCGGCACAGTCTGGGCGAACTACGACGCCGACGAGGGAGACGAGTGGAGCGAGCTGGACTACACGCTTGATTACACTGCTTCTCTTGGGTCTGCCAAGCCCGAACTCGAGGTGCTCAGTTTCTCAGTTGGCTACACGTACTACACCTTCCCCAACTTGGACGAGGACAAAGATTCGCACGAGGTCTATGTCGGCGGCGCGCTGGATATTCTTCTATCACCTTCCGTCACAGTGTATTACGACTTTGACCAGGGAGACGGCGTCTATTATGAGCTTGGGCTTGGGCACGGATTTTCCCTCGCAGGGGCGGAGCTCCAGCTCGCTGGCTCGGTCGGCTACAACGATGGACAGTGGGGATACGATTCCAGCTTCAGTGCCGGAGTTCTTTCGGTTGGTTTAGATGTGCCGCTGACATCGCGGCTGGCATTGGGGGCCTCAGCGGCAGCGTCGCTGGCGCTCGACGAGCAGTACGATGACGAATTCTTCTTCGGAACAAGCATCATCTTCAACTTCTAAGAAAAAGCTCAAGGGAGGCAAGTGAAATGAAAAGGAAGTTCTGTAAGCTGCGAAAGGTCTGGCTGCTGGTTGGACTGTTCCTACTCGGCCCGACGGCCTTTGCGTTTGCCGAGGAGCCGACTTCAGCGAGCAATCAAGTGGCGATAAACACCGTGTGGACTCTTATTGCGGCGTTCCTGGTGTTCTCTATGCAGGCAGGCTTCGCAATGGTCGAGACTGGCTTTGCGCGGGCGAAGAATGCCGCGAACATTCTCATGAAGAATCTGCTGGACTTCTCCATCGGCTCGATTGCCTTCTGGCTGATTGGATTCGGCGTGATGTTCGGGGCGGATACGCTCGGCCTTTTCGGGAGGAGCGGCTTCTTTCTGGGCACAGGCGATCCGTCAACCGGCGATGGGCTGTGGCAGTTCGCCTACTGGATGTTTCAGGTGGTCTTCGCGGCGACCGCAGCGACCATCGTCTCCGGCGCCATGGCGGAAAGGACGAGATTTCCCGCGTATCTCTTCTACAGCTTTTTCATCTCGGCATTCATCTATCCGGTGGTTGGTCACTGGATTTGGGGAGGCGGGTGGCTCGCAAGCAAAGGGATGGTGGACTTCGCCGGCTCGACAGTCGTGCACTCGGTCGGGGGGTGGGCTGGTCTGGCGGGAGCCACCTTGCTGGGGCCGCGGCTCGGAAAATACAACAAGGACGGCTCCTCGAACGCCATTCCGGGACACAACATTCCCCTCGCGGGGCTGGGCGTTTTCATTCTCTGGTTCGGATGGTTCGGCTTCAATCCGGGAAGCACCACCAGCGGCACGAACCTGAGCATCGCGACCATCGCCGTGACCACAAACCTCGCCGCCGCAGCCGGGGCAATCACTGCCATGTTCACTATTTGGGCTCAGTACGGGAAGCCGGACACCAGCATGACATTGAACGGGGCCCTGGCGGGGCTTGTCGCCATCACCGCCCCGTGTGCCTCCGTCTCGCCCCTCAGCGCCATCATCATCGGAGCAGTTGCGGGGGTTCTGGTGGTGCTCAGCGTGCAGTTGATTGACAGAGTGCTTCGGGTGGATGACCCTGTCGGGGCGATCTCTGTCCACGGCGTATGCGGGGCGTGGGGCACGCTTTCGGTAGGGCTTTTCGCTCAGGCGGCTTACGGTGAGTCGAGCGGTGTGGGGCCGGTCAACGGACTTTTCTTCGGGGGAGGACTGAGCCAGTTGTTCGCGCAACTCACCGGCGTGGTTTCAGTATTCATCTGGACCTTTGCCACGGCAACGCTGGTGTTCTACGCGGCTAAAAAGATCGTCGGGCTGAGGGCCTCGGACGAGGAGCAGTTGAGAGGATTGGATATCGGCGAACACGGAATGGAGGCTTATGCCGGATTCCAGATTTTCACCACAGAATAGAGCGGAGAAAATGAAATGAAACTGATAATAGCCATGATCCAGCCCTACAAGTTGCCCGAGGTCAAGAAGGCACTGTTCGATGCAGAGGTTTTCAAAATGACGGTTTCCAACGCCCTCGGCTGCGGCCAGCAAAAGGGTTACACGGAAACCTACAGAGGTGTCATTCACCGGGTGAATCTGTTGAAGAAGGTCCGGCTGGAGGTCGCCGTGAACGAGAGCTTCGTTCAGCCCACTATTGACGCAATCATCAGGGGCGCGAGGACCGGTCAGATCGGCGACGGCAAAATCTTCGTCCTGGACCTCCCCCAGTGCATCAGAATCCGAACCGGGGAGAAGGGCGGTGGAGCTATCGGCTGAGAGCCAACGCGCTCCAGAGCCGGCCACTCCAGAGGCCGCGAAGGACGCGGAGAGGGACGCTAAGGTGCTATCAATCGAGAGGAAAACGAAAACAAACCAAACATAGGTTCAGCAAGGAGGAGAATCATGTCAGAGCTGAAAGAACAGGTCCTGAAAACTGTACACGAGAAAGACGTCAAGTTCATCCGGCTGTGGTTCGCCGACATTCTCGGGCAGGTGAAGAGTTTTGCCATTACGGACGGTGAGCTTGAGGGCGCCCTGGAAAACGGGATGGGTTTCGACGGCTCGTCCATCACGGGCTACCAGGACATAGAAGAGAGCGACATGGTGGCTATGCCCGACCCAAAAACCTTCAGAATTCTCCCCTGGCGACCGAAAGAGAAAGCGGTCGGCAGAATGATATGTGACATTCTCGTTCCCGGCGGCAAGCCCTACGAGGGAGACCCGCGTTACGCCCTCAGACTGGCTGTGAAAAGGATGCAGGAGATGGGCTTCGACCACTATTACGTCGGCCCCGAACTTGAGTATTTCTACTTCAAGAACTCCGGAGCAACCGAGATTCTGGATCACGGTGGCTACTTCGACCTGACCACGCTGGATGTAGCAAGCGACCTGCGAAGGGACACCGTCCTCGCCCTGGAGTCCATGGGCATCCCCGTTGAGTACAGTCATCACGAGGTCGGCACAAGCCAGCACGAGATAGACATGCGCTACACCGATGCGCTTGCGATGGCTGACCATGTTATCACCTATCGGGTTGTGGTGAAGGAAATCGCCGCAAAGCATGGAGTTTACGCGACCTTTATGCCGAAACCGATCTTCGGCCAGAACGGGAGCGGAATGCATACACACCAGTCGCTCTTCAAAGGGGTCAAGAACGCCTTCTTTTCCGTGGAGGACGAGAACAGCTTGAGCGAAGTCGCCAAGAAGTTCATGGCAGGGCAGCTCAGGCACGCCAGCGAGATGTCTTCGGTATTCGCTCAATGGGTGAATTCCTATAAGAGGCTGGTCCCCGGCTATGAAGCCCCAGTGTACATCGCGTGGTCAAGGAGGAACCGCTCCGCCCTGATCAGGGTCCCTCAGTATCACCCCGGCAAGGAAAAAGCCGTCAGAGCCGAGTTCCGACCGCCCGATCCGGCGTGCAACCCCTACCTGACCTTCGCGGTTTTGCTCCAGGCGGGGCTGGATGGAATCGAAAACAGCTACGAACTACCCAGTCCAATGGACAAAAACCTCTATGAGCTGAGCGACCAAGATAAGAACAGAGCGGGAGTGACGTCCCTGCCCGGCAGCTTGGGGGAGGCAATCTCCATCACCGAGAAGAGCGATTTCGTAAAGAGGGCACTCGGAAAACACATCTTCAGCCGCTTCGTGGAGCTGAAAAAGAAGGAATGGGAGAATTATCGCATCCAGGTGACGCCGTATGAGCTGAACAATCTATTGCCTGTGCTATGACGCTTGGGAAACTTCGCGGCCAAGAAAACCATGCTCCACATCTTGCGGCACGGGGGATGTGAGGGCGCGGGCACTATCGCCTGCTGCGGCGGCATATCTCGGATGAATCCTTTGGTCGAGAAGCCCGGCTGAAGCGGGCTACCATGAGAAGAATCCCGTATCCGATACCACCGACTAAAGCCGGTGGCTGACTGCGGCGCCCGCTGAAGACAGGCGAAGAGGAGGCACCGGCCTCTTCCGCTGTATGATAGAGTGAGAGGCCGGACAGATGGACGGCGTCAACGTCCAACGGAAGAGGTTCAAAAACGAGGCGTTAGAGCATGCGACGCGGAGGCGGCTACACCGCTCTCGTGCGGGATATCGCACTTGTTCGGCGGACAGGAGGTTTGAAATGGTCTCGTTGAGAATTGCGCTGGCACAAATTGACAGCACTCTCGGCGACCTACCCGGAAATCAGAATAAAATAGCGGCTTTCAGTGAGCGGGCACGAGACTATGGCGCCGATATTGTCGTTTTCCCGGAACTTTCTCTCTGTGGCTATCCCCCTGAAGACCTCCTGCTGAAACCGAACTTCATCCGGAAGAACTCCGATGCCCTGGACCAGCTCGCCGCCCGCGTCTCGTCCCCGGCGGTTGTCATCGGCTGCCCCAGCGGCAGCCGCTCTTGACATGGAGCTCACGGCGCGATAGGTTTCTAAATGCGTACTCGTGGGTTCCGAGGGGAGGATAGCCGGGATGCAATAGAACGGCCTGTGGAGGGATTCTGATCATGAAAAGGAAACGTGCAGGATTGGGTGCTCTGGTCAGCCTGTGTGTGGTCTTGTTGTGTGTTTTCGCGGCCGATCCGGCGGAGTCATACTCCTTTGTGAAGATGTGGCCGGAATTACCTCAGCCCTGGTACTTCACTTACCCTTCCGGCCTCGCCGTGGACAGTTCAGGCAATGTTTACGTGGCCGATACGCACAACCACCGCATCCAGAAGTTCACCTCTGAGGGGGCTTTCATCACAAAATGGGGGAGCTGGGGCAGCGGCGATGGGGAGTTTTATCACCCTTACGGCGTGGCTGTGGACAGTTCGGGCAATGTCTACGTTGCAGATAGCAGTAACGACCGCATCCAGAAGTTCACCTCTGATGGCGTCTTCATAACAAAATGGGGGAGCTCGGGCAGCGGCGAGGGCGAGTTTTCCCACGCCTACCGTGTCGCTGTGGACAGTTCGGGCAACGTTTACGTCGCCGATACGGGCAACTACCGCATCCAGAAGTTCACCTCTCATGGGACTTTCACCACAAAATGGGGGAGCTCGGGCAGCGGCAACGGCGAGTTTGATGGGCCGGAGGGCGTGGCCGTGGACGGTTGGGGCAACGTCTATGTCGCCGACAGGGAGAACGACCGCATTCAGAAGTTCACCTCCGATGGCGTTTTCATGACAAAATGGGGAACGTATGGCAGCGGCAACGCCGGGTTTATTCACCCTTATGGTGTGGCTGTGGACACTTCGGGCAACGTTTACGTCAGCGAAGCGGGCAACGCGCGCATCCAGAAGTTCACTTCAGATGGCATTTTCATCACAAAATGGGGGGCCAGGGGCAGCGGCGACGACGAGTTTGATTTTCCTTTTGGCCTGGCTGTGGACACTTCGGGCAAGGTCTATGTCAGCGATTACTTCAACCGACGCATCCAGAAGTTCAGCTCTGACGGCGCGTTCATCACAAAATGGCAGAGCTACGGCAGCGGCGATGGCCAGTTCGATTGGCCTGCCGGCGTGGCTGTGGACCCTTGGGGCAACGTTTACGTCGCCGATACGCACAACCACCGCATCCAGAAGTTCACCTCTGACGGGGTTTTCATCACAAAATGGGGGACGTGGGGCACCGGCAACGGCGAGTTTTACGAGCCAGAAGGGGTGGCTGTGGACAGTTCGGGCAACGTTTACGTCACCGATACGCACAACCACCGCATCCAGAAGTTCACCTCTGATGGGACCTTCATCACAAAATGGGGGAGCGGTGATGGCGACTTCTACTACCCGAACGGCGTCGCTGTGGACGCTTCGGGGAACGTGTATGTTGCAGATCATGACAACCACCGCATCCAGAAGTTCACCTCTGACGGCCTTTTCATCACAAAATGGCGGAGGAGGGGCAGCGGCAACGGGGAGTTCAACCACCCTTATGGTGTGGCTGTGGACACTTCGGGCAACGTTTACGTTGCCGATGGCGGCAACGACCGCATCCAGAAGTTCACCTCTGACGGGGTTTTCATCACAAAATGGGGGAGCGAGGGCAGCGGCAACAGCCAGTTTGACCAGCCTATGGGCGTGGCTGTGGACAGTTCGGGCAACGTTTATGTCAGCGATTTCGGTAATCACCGCATCCAGAAGTTCACCTCTGACGGGGTTTTCATCACAAAATGGGGGACCTGGGGCAGCGGCGCCGGCGAGTTCAATTACCCTTGCGGCGTGGCTGTGGACGGTTCAGGCAATGTTTACGTCGCCGATGAGTGGAACGAGCGCATCCAGAAGTTTCGGCCGAAAGCAAGCGGTTATGCGAACGTGGCAGTTTCGTGGGACGCGGTGCAGCAAACCCTCCACGTCAGCGCCTATGCCTACGATTCGCTCAGAGGGGCGCCCGTAAGCTGCGGTCATGGAACGTACCTTATCAAGGAGTCCCGAGGAGGTTTCGTGAGTTCTGGTGAGCTTTCGTACAACCCATCCTCCGAAGGCTGGGAAGCTTCCGGAATCCCCTTTTCGCACGAGGGTTGTTTCGTCGTGGAGGTCCAGGTCAACGATATACGTGGCTGGGCGGAGTTCTCGGCGGGCCATCCCAACTGCGCAATCTCGGGCCATACGTTGGACTCCGCTGGCGCCGCCGTCCCTCATGCTGTCGTTCACATCTCTATCTCACTGGACTTCACCACCGGAGGGCCCAGCGTCGGAGAGACGGAGAGCAACGAACAAGGATATTACGAGTTCGCCGCGCTGCCGCTCAATGTCTATGTGATCAGTTCATGGAAAGACACCTTGTCAGGGATGGTTCTGCCATTCAGTGCGCCGCCGGGGCGACTCACTAAGGACATCGAGTTGACCGACCAAGCCTACCGGCAACTTTTCGCCAGCATGCGGGAGCTCAAGGAGACCATCCTCTACCCGGGTGAGCCGGCCTCGTCGGTCCTGGGGACCTATACGACGTGGATGCACAACGTTTCCTCGACGGTTGATGACGACCTGCACGCCGATATCAAAATAGAGGACATCGTGACTTTCGCCGTGAGCGCGCTCGGAGGGGTGAGCGAATGGATCGCGAGGGGATGGCTGGATGTGACGAAGTTCACGGGCCTGGAACTTGCAAAAATCCTGGGCGGACAGGCCGGGCGCGAGCTGTTCACGAAGCTGACGGGCATCGCTTGCCAAGCTGTAATGATCGGGCCGAGCTACGACAGGATAGAGGACGTAAAAGCGGATGCCAAGGCCATCATCTGGCCAACGTGGTTTCTTGCGTCAGCTCCCTGGCACAGGGAGAGGCCAGCCCAGGTGTACCAAAGCCGATTCGGGCTGCCGGGGTACGATACCCCAATTGAGTTCTACCGTGTTCTTCCAACATACCGATGGGCTGCGAGCCACCTTCAGCAGGCACACACCGATTTCATAGAGGAAATGCCGGAGCCTGCCCGAGGATTCGACGTGGAGAGGGCCAAGGGTGTCATCTTAAGTCAGAAGCAGGCTCTGGAAACGCTAAAACGGTCGCCGGGCGCGGTGTTCCTGCCGCCAGACCCCTATTCGGAGGAGGAACCGCTCTCCGAGTTTCGTTTCCTGTCACTTGGTCTCTTAGATCAATATTCGAGTTACGAAGCCGCCAAGGAGATGCTCGACAGGTTAGGAGAAGTAAAAATGGTCATGGCGGGGGCGGCGGCGACCGCCTGGGGCGTCGGTGCCGCGACCACAGTCCTATCAGCTTCCGGGGTCGGGGCAACCATCCCCGGCATCTTGGGCACCCTGGGCGGCATCCTTCGCGCGGGATCCTGCATCTCAGGCTTTGCTCAGATACCGGTCAGGGGAGAGATTGCTCGCCAGTTCCCTCTCATGGCTGGTAAGTACGTCCACGACGTCGCGGAAATGCCTTACGTGTACGACTACAATGCCGACTTTCTCCTGCGCGAGGCGGCCTCTGCGGACAATCTCAACTATCTGAAGAAATCAAATAGGTTCGCCTGCGAACTCCAAGTTCAAGTTGAACGTGAGGGCGTAGCAACGTCGCCGAGGTGCGAGGCCTCACTCGGGCAGCCGTCCGCGGCCATAGCCTCGGGCCGGCATGCTCACCTCGTCATCAGGAACCTCGGAAATGCAGCGTCTGTCCGGGCGAAATTCTCCTGCTACTATAAGAGGGGCTGGAACCCGTGGCTGGCGGGTATGGCGCCTGCGCTCGGATTTGGACCCGGGATGCAACAAATCACGGTGAACCTCGCGTCGGGCGTGCTCGATGTCGAAACGGTGGCCGCCGCTGGCGAACCGAACTCGACGGTCGAAAGGGACGTGCCCTTAGTTGGGGAGTACCTGAGTCCTGTTGACATGCTCAGGTGGAAAACTTTGGATGTGGAGGTATATCTCGGGCCATTCTCCCGGGCGCACGCAATAGAGAACTATCGGGTGCTGCCATTGTTCGGCGTTCAGACGACAGAGTTGGGAGAACAGCCGACAGGCAAAGTCGAAGCACTGGCGCAGCGGCCCCCCGGACAAGCCCCCTCCGGGATTCGGAACAAACGTAAGCTGCTGTCGCTTTCCGACGTGGCTACGCTTTTCGACGATGCAGAGCCGCCGGTTTATGCGACACTAAGGGCGTCGTCTCCCGAGTACGCATTTGAATATCGCGTTCCGGATGCCACGCATCGGCTAAACGTGGAACTATATCATCCTTCGGGGAGTGATATAAACCTCCACGTTTACGAGGCGGGTAAGCACATCGGCTACAACATGGAGAGGGGCGGGAATGACATGGAGATCGCGGGAACCTACACCGGAAGGGACAGTTATCCCGAAGTCATCTCAATTGTGCAACCAGCAAACCGGACGTTCGAGATAAGAGCGACTGTCGCGAGCGCCCTTACGGACGAGCCACTCCCCATCTGCTTTAACATCCTGTGCGAGCCGGAGCGAGAAGCCATGATCGGAGTGGTGCCCGTCGCCATCGTGGTTGTCCCGCACTTAGGGGAGGAAATGACTATCGTGTCAACAGTTGGGGAAGCCGGCGGACAGTTGCCACTCCAGAATGTGTCTGTTCAGATTTCCGGTCTTTCGAATGAGTTTTCTCAGAGCCTCGCGCTGAAGGACGATTCGGAGGTTTACAATGAGGAGATTATCGCCGCTGGCGAAGCAACGGACTGCACCTTTGAATTTGACGTGCCAGCCGACGCCACGGGCACTTACAGCGGCCTGATTACCGCTGCATCAGATAATGCCGGGACAATAACCCAGGAGGTTACGGTGTATGCCGACGGCGACCTGGACGGGATGGGCGATTGGTGGGAGGAGTTGCACGGACTGGATAGGACTAATGCCAACGACGCCTCGGAAGACGCGGACAAGGACGGTCTGACGAACCTTCAGGAGTATCGGGCCGGGACAGACCCCACGAAGGCCGATACGGATGGCGATGGCATGAATGATGGCGATGAGGTGAAATGGGGCCTTGACCCCCTCGACCCGGAATCGATCGTTCGAATAATTTCGTTTTGTACGGATCAAAGCAATCCTTCATGGATAAAGTTCACCTGGCCTGTCATCCCGGAGAAGACCTACTATAAGATATACTGGACGGATCAGCTTGCCACGGGAACGGTTCATTGGGATGAGGTTGACGGCGCCGCGCTGGATGACCTCGTTGATAATGGGGACGGCACCTGGTCCTGGAGCGACAAGGGCACGGACCCGGATATCGGCGGCAAGGCCCCGGGCGATGTCGGGAAGCGCTTCTACATCATCGCCGCTGAGTAACAGAGGGAAAGACACCAGTACCCTGGCTGCGCGCCGGTCAGGAGCAGATCGTGCGGGCTGTGACAAACCAAACAGTAGCCAGCTCGGTGGAGGCGGGTTTGCCCCAGGAGGCGAAGTCCTGCGGCTTCATTCCCTTCGGTCGTCGTATCAACGGTCCGGTCTTTGGTGACAGGCCGGTAACAAAGCGGCAGTTACAGAGCCCGCGGGCGTGGGTGATAGATGCAGTATGGTTCCTCGCCGAGGAAATCGCCCGTGCAGCCGTAAGCTCTCGCCCGGCATCCGCCGCAGACGTCCCGGTATTCGCAGATGCCGCACTTTCCCTTGAGCTGAGAGGAGTCGCGAAGGCTCCTGAAAATTGGCGATTCACGCCAGATTTCTTCGAGAGGTCGGCGTCTGATGTTGCCGGAGGACAGCGGAAGGTAGCCGCACGGAAAGACCTCCCCCGTGTGGGAAATGAAGCAGACGCTCTGCCCGGCGAGGCAGCCCCTGGTTACGGCTGAGAAGCCCTTCTTTTCGTGTCTGACCCCGCCGAGGCGGGGCGGCGGCGTGAGCTGGCGCATAATCCGGTAGTAATGCGGCGCGCAGGTGGCTTTGATGTGGATTTTCGCCCGAAGCGATTTCTCGAAAAGCCAACGCAAAACCTCCTCGTATTTCTCCGGCGGAATTTGTTCCTCTGCGGCAATCTGCATCCCGCAGCCGACGGGCACAAGACAGAAAACATGGAGGGCGTCAACGCCGAAGTCAAGTGCCATTTCAAGAATCTCGGTGAGAAAATCAACATTGTGGCGGGTGACTGTGGTGTTTATCTGGGTGCTCACTCCCGCGGTCTGAATTCGCCTCAGACCCGCAACGGCGGCATCGAAGCTCCCCGCCAGACCGCGGAAGCTGTCGTGAACGGCGGCTGTGGGACCGTCGAGGCTAACGCTGACCCTTCGGATGCCGGACTCCTTGATTTTCTGCGCCACATCCTCGTTGACCAGGGTTCCATTCGTGGCCAGGGCGACAGTGAGGCCTTTACCTGTGGCATGGGAGGCTATGTCGAAGATGTCGCGGCGATAAAGAGGTTCACCGCCGCTGAGGATGAGAAGTGGAGAGAAAGCGGCAGAAAGCTCGTCAAGAAATCGAAAGGCTTGCTCCGTCGTTAGCTCGGCAACCGCCTCCGTTTCATGAGGCACGACACGGCAATGGCGGCAGGCGAGATTGCACCTTGCGGTGGTCTCCCAGAAGACGATTCTGAGTTCGGGGATTGCCTGCCGTTCCGGTGTTCGGGGGAAATTGTGCTGTCGCATTGCGTGAGTCTTGCGCCGAAAAACGAGCCGGCCACTCCGCAATGCCCGGAAGGACATCAGCTCGGGCATCGCCTTCAAACGCGAACAAGGTCTCTGAACTCTTCAACCCGCCCGTCAATATCCTCGGGGGTAAGGTTGGCTATTCCTTCGACGCCGAAACCTTGCACGTTGAACGAGGCCATGGCGCACCCATAGAGGACGGATTCGCGAAGGGCAGATTCCGTGACCTCCGCCAATTGAGCGAGCCTGCCCATGAAACCACCGGCGAAGGTGTCTCCGGCGCCGGTCGGGTCGCGGACATCGGTCATCGGCAATCCGGGAAGAGCAAAACGTGATTCGCCGGTGAAGAGCAACGCGCCGTGCTCCCCCTTCTTGATAACCACGTGATTCGTCCCGCCGCCCCGGATTTCTTGAGCCGCCAGAGGGATGGTCTCCTCGCCCGTGAGCATGAGGGCTTCGGCGTCGTTGATGATAGCGGCGTCCGCGGAAGCCAGCAGGTTTCTGACCGATTCCTTTCTGTCGGCGATCCAGTGGTTCATGGTATCCGCGGCGACGAGGACGGGCGCCCTGACCTGGCGAAGAACCTCTGCCTGAAGCTCGGGGTCAATGTTCGCCAGGAACACAAACGGCGAGTCCTTGTACGATTCCGGAATGACCGGCGAGAAGTCCTCGAACACGTTGAGGTACGTGCCCAAAGTCTCTGCCTGCGCCATATCCCCTCGGTAAACGGCTTCCCAGCGAAAGGTTTTCCCGTCGCGGACCTGCAACCCCTCGAGGTCCACACCTCTGCTCGTGAGGAATTCGAGACCTTCCGACGGAAAGTCGCTGCCGATGACCGCGACCACCTTCACCTCCGTGAAATACCTCGCCGCACATGCGAAGTGCGTCGCTGAGCCGCCGAGCATCTCCTCTCTGACGCCGTGTGGGGTCTCAACCGTATCGAAAGCAACCGAACCGACAACGAGAACCGACATCTCCTCACCTTTCCAAATGGGGGCCTGACTCTTCAAAGTTTTTGTTCTTATAGCATAATCACGTTCCTGCGTCAGCCTTTTTCGGCATTCTGGTCTAATGCCTCAATATCGGGCGGATACCATGCGAGGGCGGGGGCGGGAAGAAGGCAACAGGAAGGCAACGCAGAGGCGCAGGGGCGCAGGGTCGCAGAGGGGAGGATGAGAGTGACCGGATTCTCGGCTGCCGTGAGGCTGTCCCGTCCGTTCATCGGAGAGGCGTAAATATTTTCTCCGCGCCCTCTGGGCTCTCTGCGGTGAGCTCATCCCGCACGTGGCGCGGGGGTTCCGCCCGTGAACACCCATGGGCAAGATGCCCATGCCACGGCAGCCCCGCGAGACGCGGGGTGTCCTTCTCACCTTATTCTCTGCGCCTTTGCGCTCTTGCGTTAATCTGCTGTTCCCTTCTTGCCTCCTCCGCCTCGGCCGGCTATCCACCCGAGACGGAGGGGTTACATTAGGCCCCGCAATTCGCTTGATATTCTCGCCTCTTCGCTGTAAGCTCTTGTCGTGATGGATATGTATGATTTGCCCTCAGAAATGCTATCGGCGAAGGCGAGGAGAGCGACGGACCCGCCCATCGCCTGGCTTCTTCGGATGCCGATTGAGGACCCGGAGATTATCTCTCTGGCGGCGGGGTTCGTGGATGAAGAATCGCTCCCGGCGGAGGAGGTGGCGGAGTGCGCGAGAGAGCTTCTCGGCAGTGATGAGATCAACGCCTCATTGCAGTACGGGACGACTCCGGGCTTCCTCGCTCTGCGAGAAGAGGTCTGCCGGATGCTCGAACGGCAGGGCGCCGGGAAAAGCATTTCGCCGAACGACGTGGTGCTGACGGGAGGCTCGCAGCAGCTTCTCCACCTCATAACGGACGCTCTCATCAACGAAGGAGATATCGTCCTCGTCGAAGACCCCACATACTTTGTCTATATGGGAACACTTCAGGCAGCGGGTGCGAGAGTGACAGGCGTGGCTCTCGACGAGAAAGGAATCATCCCGGAGTCGTTGGAGGAAAAGCTCCGGTCTCTTCAACGCTCGGGCGACATAAGTAGGCTCAAGCTGGTCTATCTGATGACCTATTTCCAGAATCCCACGGGGACCAGTCTTGCGTGGGAGAGAAAGCAAAGGCTCTACGAGATATTGAGCAGGTATTGCGAGCTGGGCAAAACAACTTTCGTCGTAGAAGACGCCGCCTACAAGGAATTGCGGTTCGAGGGGGAAGACATTCCCTATCTGAAAAGCCTCGATTCGGAGAACCGCAGCGTGGTGCTTATGGGATCGTTCTCGAAATCTTTCTCGCCGGGGCTGCGAGTCGGCTTTGGGTGGGTTCCGAGGCAATTGCACGACCACGTGCTGCGGCAGAAAGGGAACGAGGATTTCGGCAGCAGCAACTTCTGCCAGCACTTGGTGCACAGGGCGCTTGTCACAGGAAGGTATTCGCGACACGTCGAGATGTTGAGACTCCGCTACCGGAAGAAGCGAGATTTGATGCTGAGGCGCCTCGCGGAACATTTCCCGAGCGACGTACAGGTCATCAAGCCCCAGGGGGGGCTGTATGTCTGGGCGTCACTTCCGGAAGGCGTGAACACGGGCTGCGACGGTGAGCTCTTCAAGGAAGCGCTGAGGATAAAGGTACTCTACGTCCCAGGGGAATTCTGCTATTGCTCTGAGCCGGGCGTCGCCAAACCGACCAACAACCTTCGCATCTCCTTCGGCATGGTTACGGAAGAAGATATCGCCGCGGGCATGGCGAGACTGGGAGAGGCGGTCAGGACCGTGTTGAAGTGATGTTGCCGCGTTGAGCTTTCCATCGAACCCAACCTCTCACAAAACCCCGACCTGCCACGCGGATACAGTGAAACCGGCATGAAAAGCGTGCGCGTCTCCATTGGAGATGAAGCTCGCCGCCTCACTCCCCTTCGGGGGAGCCAATATGGTAAGCGAAGGAATATCCTTTGGTTGGAAGGACGATCATGAGAGTCGCCAGATAATGTGCGGAGGCGTCCGCCGGAAGGCGGATTTTCCTGGGCGCCTTTTCTTTAGGAATGACATTGTCGAGGGAGGGAAAGTCCAGCATGCCCACCATCTCCCAGGATCTCTTGTTTTCGGCATAAAGCTCGATCTTGTCGCTGAAATACCTGATTTCGATAGTGTAGTCGTTACCGTCGTCCTGCTCGACGCGGAGAGGAATGTGCTCTCTTCCCGGCGCCTCCACGCGCCGGAAAACGTACGCAAACGCAGACCCCTCCCCTGGATTCGTGATTTCCAGACTTAAGATGTGGTGGAACGTTCCGTCCGCAGGCAGCGCGATTCTTCGCGGCAGCTTTACGCGAGAGATGGCGTTTTGGAGGCTCGAAAAAGACAACTCTATCCCAATCGGGTCCCCCGTTTTGTTGATGGCGAGGAAGTCAGCCGTCTTTGCGAAATGGCGAATCTCGGTGTCAAACTCCTTGTAACACTTTCGCACCACCCGGCGAGGGGAAGTCTCTCTGCGAGCTATTCTCGCGAGGCCATTCTTCTCGGCGAGGAGGATGAGCCCCTTGCGGGGTGTGATGACGGCGCCGTCAGCGGAGAGGAAACCGAAGGGGCGGGAAAGGGACTGGCCATCTTTATATCCGAGGATATCAAAATGAAGGTGCGGGCCGCGAGAGTAACCGCTATTCCCCGAAAGCCCGATGACCTGCCCCCGCCGGACGGTCTCTCCGAAAGAAACCTTTGCGCCATCCGTCGTCAGGTGAGCATATACGCCGGTGGTCCCGTCCGCGTGGAGGATGAGAACCTCGTTGGCCATCATTGCGGGAGCCGTTTTCTCGTCCGGGTTATTCGGGTTTTTCTGAATGACTGCGATGACCACACCGGCCCTGGCTGCTGCAATCTCTGAGCCTACGGGCATGGAGAAATCCACCGCATATCGCGAGCCGGGCTCGTTGTGCGAAAAGCTGCCGCCGGGACCTTGCCAAATCATGTAACTGATGCCCGCCGGATATGGCAGACCATAAGCATACTTCTCTCCAACAAAGAACTTCGGGTTCTCAGCCAGCGAGACTTTTGGCAAGGGGGTCAACGCGCCAGCTTGAACCATTTCTCCGCGGTCGTCGGCTCGCTTGACGGTGTATCTCCACGAGTAGTTCCCGGGTGAGCGCCCGATGACCTGAAGGTTGCAGAGCGCAATGGGGCTTTTAGTCGGAGGAAGGACACCCCGCAGCGGGAAAGGATGCTCCGCTCGTAGAGATGGCGGCAGACTCATCTCCAGCCGGAAAAGAACCGAGAAGGGAGCTTTGTTCACCACCGAAAACTCAACCCGATTCCCCTTTCTGCTGCCGGTGACATGAACCAGATTTTCGAGATTTTCTATCTGCGGTAGAGTTGACGACGCGGTGGAATATAACTTGAAATCCCCCTCCGGGCTGACTCTCCAGATGCCGTTGAGTTTCACAAGTGAGATTTTGAGGGTCTGCTCACGGCTTGGATCGCGGAATTCAAGCGAGACATCGGCCCGGCCTTCTCTTGGCTCTATCGTCCACTCTTCAATCCCGTAGCCGGAAAGGGACTTCGCTTTGTCGGACCATTGTTTGATGAATCGTTCTTTTCCCTCCCGGTCCGAAAAGAGAGCCGAATCCGCTGCCTTTTGAACCTGGCCCTTCAACAGGAGGTCGAAGAAACCCCCAATGCTCTTAGCGGGGGAAACCTCTGAAGCGAAGGCGTGTGTGTGGAAAAGAAGCGCAGCAAGAGCCACCCAAAGGAGAATCCTTCTGCGGTGTTGCCCTTCTTTTCCGAGGAGATTTGCACTCCGTGATAGCTTGTTTTTCATCGGCAGTTGCGGGGGCGAATGCCATCGCTCAGCCAGCGGAACTCTCCAACGCTAACCTGCCGCTGGCTGCGAGGGCAAGCGCTGTCTGTGATGAGGGTGTGGCTGCATCTCCGTGGCATGCCCTGACCCTCGTTTTCAACCTCTCCCGCCGCACGTTGACGCCGTACACGTGTCCACTCTGTCGCTCTGTCGTACAACAGAAAAGACCACGGCTTCCTTTTCGCCTGCCTTCAGCGGGCGCCGGACTTAGCCAC
>Ga0315549_1000456_pt1 | contig 48862 bp, 49 predicted proteins | sample SalMarSW160200MG_FD_203101 | JGI IMG/M metagenome (GOLD analysis project Ga0315549, IMG submission 203101) | Salt marsh sediment microbial communities from the Plum Island Ecosystem LTER, Massachusetts, United States - Salt Marsh Sediment SW1601-200 ...
ACCCTTTCACTTTCAAATATTGCTGCTTGAGAATAAACTTGTTAAAGCTCATACCATCACCTCTATTGATAAGGAATAGAAAACCGCCAGATATATGTTTCTATGTGGTTATTCAAAACCCTCTATAGCAATATTTTGGTATATGGGATGGAGTTAAAGGGCTTGGGTGATTAATCCCATCCATCTATTCCTCTCAAGATTGAGATCTATTCCTGTATCTCTAACTGTATTTTTCATTGAACCTGCCTGTCATTACTTGGTACATACCCATATATTTAAAATAGGAAAAGCCATTGAGGTTTGATATTATGCCTATGAAATATGAAGATTTACCACCGCAGGTACAGAATCAATTGCAACAATTGCAGCAGTTCCAACAGCAGATGGAAATTACCGTTCAGCAACACCAGCAGACAGAAATAAGAATCAAGGATATAGAAAATGCCCTTGAGGAGTTGGGAAAGGTGACCAAAGATGCACCTGTATTCAAAAATGTCGGCCCCATACTCATAAAAACGAACGGAAGCGATGTTGCTAAGGAACTTCAAGATAACAAGGAAACTCTCGAGGTAAGAAAGAAGACAATTGAGAAACAGGAGCAACTTCTGAAGGAAAAAGTCGAGGAAATTCAGACAAAAATACAGAGCTCCCTTTCACCGCCCCAAGCAGGATAAATCACTCAAGCACGATCGCTCCGTATCCTACACATGAATCAGATGGATAAACATCATATGACGTTGAATATTTAAGCAGCCTTGCCTCCCTTGCACCCATTTTTTTTGCTGCTGTTACTACGGCAGCCACACAGCCATGCCCGCACATCGATATAGAATTGCTCTTCACTGTTTCCATGAAGCGGTGTACATCCATTGAACATATGGCATCTATAGCTTTTTGGTCCTGCATGGATGCCCATTCATTAGCCGGCATGCCGGCAGGCGGCAGCTGCCCATACCCTGCCCCGACATGGGAAAAGTCGGTGCTTGCTATCAACAGTGCATCTGTCACATCCGCCAATTTATTCCCCAGCTCGATTGCCGTATCGTAATCCTGCAGTCCCATGCACACAGGAACAAAAGAGAAATCCGGGTTCAGAAACTGGAGGAACGGCAGCTGAACTTCTATGGAATGCTCGTAAAGATGAGCCATCTCATCCTCTTCAACTATGCCACCCTTTATTCTATCTGCAGTATCCGAGTCAATCCTAGCATTGCCAAGGGGTGTCCCCCATTTCCCATTGGAAATTACAGCCACGCCTGCCCCGTAGCCAGTATGATTTGGGCCGATAATGACGAATCTATCGGGCAATCCCTCTTCTGCCACCTCGGCGTACGCATGGGCGGCGACCGGACCGGAAAAGACATATCCTGCATGGGGTACAATGCATCCCTTTATTTTCCCCCTACCCCTCTTAACATTTGGCAATTTCCCGGATCCTCTTTCATCCAGAAAACACTCTCTGATTTGCTCTTTAAGTTTTCCAGCATCCCCTTCATAAAACCTACCGGCGGCGACGGGCTTTCGTACCATGAATATAAAATGGAGTTGAAAAATTTAAATGTGTGGGTAAACTTTTATAAAAAATGGCATTACAGGCTGAATGAAAAAATTCGTATTTGTCCTATTACTTGCATTTCTTGTCAGCGGGATGATGTCCCATGCAGTCCCTCTCTCAGATGCGGAGGGAAATAAGGTATGCATTGCATATTTCTATGCTCCGAATTCGGAAAACTACCAGAAGATAGAACCCATCCTGCAGCAAATGGAAGAAAATTTTTCCTTCCTGGGTATAGAAAAATATTCCGTGAATGATTATGATGAACTATTCCTTGTAATAAAGGAAAAATATAATATATCATATGATGCCCCTCTCATATTCGTAGGAAATGAGTGGTACTATCTGAATCCATGGAAAGAAAACTTCGATGAAAGGATTGAAGCACTGAAAAATAGCATAATGGAATTTGAAGCGATGGGAGGTGTTGAATGCCCCGTGGTAAACAGTAGTGACGTCGTTTTTCCAAAACCCGTATGCATGATCGAGTTTTACAACTTCTCCAGTAGTAATGAGATGAATGAAGCCATAAAATTTGGGAAGACACTCGAAGAAAACATTACATATACAAGGATAATCAGAATTGACACATCCGTCAGGGATAATATAGACAACTTCGAGAACCTATGTAAAAATACGAACACAAGTGCAGTTTTACCCGCCATATTTATAGGCGATAAACTCTTCCCTATGAATCACAGCGGGCTTCATGATGCCGTGGAGGAAGGAAAAAAATTCAGCAAGACAGGCATTTCCTGCCCCGAAATAGAGTATGAAAGCAAGGAAATATGTATCGTACTTTTTTATAATCCCGTGTGCCATGAATGCATGGAAGCTAAAGACCATCTGGATTACCTGAAATTCAAATATCCTCTTGATATAAAAGAGTACAACACCATGAGCGATGATGGTTACAACCTGCTGTTCAAGTATTATAATGCATTCGATGTATCAGAGGGGAAAATAGGTTCATTCGCAGTGTTTGTCGGGGATAACTATTTCCATGAACTCTCCCAGTTGGGTGATATGGAGAATGAAATAAAAAAGCATGTGGATACGGGACTAAAATGCCCTGAACCGTCCGAGGATGGCAATGCCGAGAAAACAGTAAAGGGATTTACCATGCTGACTGTCATGGCAGGTGGTCTTGTTGACGGAATAAACCCATGCGCCTTTGCCACCCTAATATTCTTTATTGCATATATGGAAAAGATAAAGCATGAAAAAAAGGCAATGCTGTCAATTGGCATATCATTCTCACTGGGCGTATTTATGGGTTACCTGTTTATAGGCATCGGACTGATGGAATTTTATTACGGCATAGAAAAAATCGGGGTAATATCAAAATACGTATACCTGTTTGCAGGGCTGTTTGCCATGATACTTGCCGTCTTCAATATATGGGATTATTTCAGGATAGGGAAGGAGGAAAAGACTGTGCTTCAGCTGCCGAAGTTTCTGAAAAGGAGAAGAGGCCGCCTGATAAGAGTTTTAACAGGAGACCGGCACATGATGATTCTGTCCATGCTTGCCTTCGCTACGGGACTTGGCATTTCCATGCTGGAATTTGTATGCACCGGACAGATACTCTTTCCGATAATGGCAGTGATAAAAAGTGCATCCCCTCTGAAAATGACTGCATTCGGATACCTTATGATATACGATGTCATGTTCATTATGCCCCTACTCACCATACTGGCTTTATTCTACATGGGTTACACATCTGAAAAACTCGGGGAAATGCAGAAGAGAAGGCAAGGTGCAGTGAAGATCGTAACGGCAGTCATGCTCGCAGTCATCGGGGCATATATGCTTTATACCATATTTGCGGTGGGTGCAGATTAAGCTGCATCATCGACTCTGTCGATATATTTCCTTAAATATTGAGGCCAATTCCTGCCATCTCTGCTGATATATTTTCATCCAATGAACTATGTCTTCTTATGATATACTTATATTCTTATTCATTTTCTTTCCCGTCTTGTCGTTCTCAAAACCACATATCCCTTCTTTCCAGCTAGAATCAGGCATTTTCATTAAACGACCGGTGAACTCAGCAGAATCGACCCTTTAATCTCCTACATATTTATATATTAAATATTCATTCAGCCCTCTATGGCAAGGATGCACTCAAGGAAAAAAGGAAAATCATCTTCAACGCACCCAATAGAGCGGAAGCATCCCAAGTGGGGAGCCAGCCCTAGAGAAATCGAGGATAAGATAGTCAGGCTGACTGAAGAAGGGAAAAACCCATCCCTGATAGGAATTATCCTTAGGGATTCACATGGTGTTCCTGATATAAGGGCAGCAACCGGGAAAAAAATCAACAAAATTTTAGAAGAGCATAATATGCTATCGGATGTGCCTGAAGACCTAGAAAATCTACTCGCCAGAAGGGATAAACTCAAGGATCATCTCTCCACAAATACGAAGGATATTCATAATAAGAGAGAACTTCAACTCATGGAAGCTAAAATAAGACGTCTCATGAAGTACTACAAAGAGGAAGGTAGAATTTCGGACAAAGTTTCACTTTAGACTTGTTTTTTCCTCTGTTTTTCTATAGCATGTTTCATCTCTATTTCGCCCTTTAGAACTTCCTTTGCAAGTTCCTTTGATATGGTAACGTCTCTGCTTATTATCCTGCTTCTTCTTTGCATATCTTTTATCTCGCCATCCTTGGGCTCCATCGAAAGTTTAGAACTAACAAGTCTGCCCGGTGTCAGGGCGATGGCGGAGGCAGCCAGCATATCATCATGAGTGTTGGGCGGCGTAGTGGACGTTTCATCTACAATCTCTATGCGGGGTGCTATATCCAGCAGCATATTTACAATGCGGTTTCTTACAAGTCTTGCCCCGTGCCCGATACGTATGGTGATATCATGTTCATCAAAGTTTTTCAGGAAAGACTTGATAAAACTTAGTGCATCCCGTGGTGATTCCGAGGTAAACCGCCGGAAAAGCATACCGTCACTGAATATGGCTATTCCTGGAGTCAGACCAGGGTCTACCCCTATCACTATCTTCTGGACAGGGTTCCTTTTACGCTTGATGAAAAGTGCTCTATCAATAAGTTCGTCCATGTCCTGTCCCGGCTCCGGGCATGCTACTGCATCAAAATGCACTGCCTCTTTCTCTTCCTGAGAAGTTATTACAACTTCTATATTCACGGGAATGTGACAATCGAACGTAAGTGAGGAAAAAGGTAGCCCCCTTTTATGGAGGGCACTAATTAAATCGTGATAAAGCACAAAATCAGATGTGAGCACACCTATCATTAACTTTTTAACATATCTGAATATTTAAGGTTACTTAAGGATGAGCGTTTACCTTCCACTAATATCTTTGGGTGTAAGAATTCAGCAAAGCTCTTTTTTAAAAAATGTGCGGCATTCTCAATTTTCCAGCAGCATTTACTTTTAAATAGGAATTTTTTATAGTGCGTGCACAACATGCATGTTTTCAAATCAACTTTATCCCCGTATTTCGGGCATAAAACATTATTACATTTGCTCCCTATCCCACTCATAAACATACCCGAAGAACGCTGCAAATGCTTATAAGGGCAGAGAGGGGGGCTTACCCATATTAAAACCTTTCTATTAAATCGTAGGTTCTTCCTATCAATTCGAGGCATGATTATCACCATCTAAATCTGCAAGAGATGTGTTTATCTTTTTCAACATTTCCATTGATTTTTCAAAACATTTTTTTGCATCTTTTTTATATTTGAAGATTATCACTTGTTCTTTTTTTTCCCAATCAATCATAAACAACGAATTACGAGTGAATTTTATATCATTTGGGTCAATTACAACATATTCATCTCTATCTGTTAAGTCGTGATATGTTTCTGGCTTCTCTTCTATACGTATATGAATATGGTCAACACGTAAATTATTAACATCTTCTGCCAATCCAATTGAATCCTCAAAAAAAGATTTACTTTTAAAAAACTCAATGTATTTTCCAAGTGTGCCAAATTTTCCTTTTAGAAATTTATTAAATTCATTAGATAGTTTTGCTTCTCTGATATATAGTTTCATGCCTGCTTCTAACATTGTAGCAGAATGAAAAACACATCCTCTAAAATTTGCATATATGTAAGCAAATTTTGCTTCATCGTAATGTATTTCAATGGCTTTTTTCAATGATTCTATGATTACTGCATCATCAGTCTCAATAACCTTATCGGTAATTCGAGCTAACTTATTTAAATCAATACAATCATAATTCTTAATTTCATTGAGCCTTTCCATGTAATCACTTAAATTGTAAAAAAAATCATCAACAAATTTGTCTTCATCGCTATTGGTTTGATTAGTGCAACTACATTTATCTTCCTTTATTAGTTCTATCTTATGATTAACTCGTTCTAAATGACTGCTCATCATTTGTTTTAACGCATAGTGCCATTTCAAGCAGGTTTCTTTCATTATTTCATTTGAATTTATATCTTCAATCTTCATATTTCCTCCTCCCGTTTCATTGATTTATTAATCAAATCTCCCCTTATGAGTTTTATCCCTCGCATTTGGAAAAACCCAATCGTAGATACCATAGAGGTTATAGCCAAATCCCCTGCACATGCACATTTCACTAAATTAAATTTTTATTGCGGAATATCAGCGTGCCCAGTAAAAGGAAAATGGCCGTTGCAGATAAAATCACTAGGGCGGACATGGCGGTGCTGAACGGTTCCATCTGGTGTGGCCATGGAGTATCTGCCATATAATGGGACATGGAACGGAGATAAAACATCAATGTCATGTAAGGTATCTTTCCCGGCAGATTCGCAAGCAAAATTTCCCAGAAAAATGCGAATAGAAGCCCGACCATAAGCGGTCGTTTCATCGCAACTCCGAGAAAGGCAAAGAATGCATTGTATACCACGAACCCAAAGAAAATTATTACGTAATAATCCGCCAGATGTTTGAGCATGTCAAGGCTGCCCGTATGAATGTCCAATAAAGCAAGGCAAACTGCGATAGGGGCAGCCACGATAAGAAAACCCACCGGTATTGAGCCGGTATAGCGGTACATGAAAAGTTCCTCCCGCCGCAAAGACCTTGTTGACAGATAACTTATTGTCTTATTGGCAATTTCGCTATTTATGAGCGATGTGCCGTATAACAGGGATATGATAAGCAAAATGAACTGAAGGAATATTGCAATGAAAACGCCCGAGAATAATTCCGAAGGGCTGTCATCAGGCCGGTACATCCATGCGCCTATTATAATAATGGGGAAAAATGAAAGGGCAATCAAAACAACTGTTCTTCTTGAAAAAAATAACTGTTTTGCTGTAAATTTAATTATTTCAATTTCTTTCATTTTTTCACCAGATATCTGAATATAGCCTGAAGATTGTCATCAGGGCTGAAAATTTCACTGACCTCATATTTTTTCTTGACTATTATTTCCGGCAGTGTTTTATAGAATACTTCCGGCTCATGCGTTTTTACCGAAAGATGGTTTTCGTCAATGATGCTGACAGATACAATGCTTTCCTTTTTCATCAATTCCATCCCAAGTTTTCGGGCATTGTTTACGGTGATGTTTACAGTGTGAGGATGCTTGTCTATAAGCTTCCTTATTTCATGGATGTCGCCCGCCGCAACCGTCCGCCCGTCGTTTACGAGCACAACCTGCTCCGTCAATTTCTCTACTTCATAAAGCACATGGCTGCTGACTAGGGAATGGATGCCATTTTTTGCCATTTTCCTTATCAACTCGATGATGGTTTTTCTGCCTATCGGGTCCGTGCCTGCAAGCGACTCATCAAGAATGAGCAACTCAGGCTCATGCAAAATCGACTGGGCTATCTTTACCTTTTGCCTCATTCCCTTGCTGTAGCCCCCTATTTTTCTTTCCGCATCTTTTCTGCTGAACCCCACCGTTTCAAGAGATTCATATGCCCTCTTTTCGCTCTCGCTACGGCTGTAGCCGTGCATTTTTGCCATTGCTATTAGGAATTCTTTTGCATTCATCCAAGGATAGAGCATCTCATGCTCGGGGCAGTACCCGACCTTTGCATTCAATGAAGGGTTGTTCCATGGTTTTTCTCCGAGCACCTCTACACTTCCCTTGCTCTGGCGGATCATGCCTGTAATAATTCTGATAAAGGTTGTTTTTCCTGCACCGTTGGGCCCCACAATGCCGGTTATGCCCTCTCCGATATCCACGGTGAACTGATTTAGCCCGATGACTTCGCCATACCATCTTGATAAACCGTCGGCGGAAATAATGCTCATACCCTCACCTCCTTTTTGAAGATTTTCCAGTATATGATACCGGCAGAGCATATTATGACCGCTGCAAGAACCAGAAGTGATTCATACCATGGAAAATCATAGGGAAGTTTCATTCTGAAGAGTTGGTTGCCCACCATCCTTATGTTGTTCCATATCGATATCATGGCAAGCCGGTCGTTTTTCAAAATATCTTTCATTACGCCTGCAACAATGTCGGATAGCAAAAAAATCATGAATATTCCCGCCCCCGCATAACGTTTGTCAGATGTGATACTGGAAATTGCAAGAGAGACGGAGCTCATCAAGGCAGTGATGAACAGCCCTGTTGCCACAATGGCGCCCAGAATCCATATGTGGTCTAAAATATTAGCCAACGATTCTGATGATGACAGCAATGCCATGAAGAAAAGCAGTACGCCGGGCATAAGAACAACGATACTCAGCAAGCCTGCAACCACTCCGAATTTTCCTGCTGCATATGCCGATTTGGGAAGACAGGAGAAGTAAAGGACTATACTTTTATTTCTTAAATCGTTTGCTATCAGCCCCGAACCGACAACAGCCGCCATAAGAATAAACCACAGCTGACTATCGTCAAAAAAACCCTGAAAGAACGATGACTCGAATTTTACAGGCATGAAGACAATGGACATCATTCTTGTCACCACGCCGAGGAAATACGTAAGGACAATAAGGGCAATCACCCATTTTGATTTCAATGCCAGAAATGCCTCTTTCTTCACAAGGACAGCAACCCTCTTAATCATGCTTGAGTGTGTGCCGTCCCACGAGCGGTATTTCTGAAAATCAATTCCCATTTTTCCCCTCCACAATATCAATAAACATTTCTTCCAGTGAGCGAGAATGGAAACCCATGTATCTAACCTGCACTTTCGTATCCCGCGCCGCATTCCATACCTTACTTACGGCATCATCCCCTTCAACCATAAATTCGCTGCCAGTGCCGGATACCTTGCATCCTTTCTCTTTCAGGGCTTTCACAAAATCTCTTTCATTGCCGTACATCTTCACTCTCAACGTTTGTGCCCCAAGCAACTCTTCAACCTTACCATATGTTACCACCTCCCCGTTGTTGACGATGACCACATTCTTGCAAACAAATTCCACATCTGGAAGCAGGTGTGAACTCAAAACAATGCTTTTGTCCATTGAGGCAAGGTCTTTGAGGAGCGAGAGCATCTCCTCCCTCCCTTCGGGGTCCATCCCGTTGGTCGGTTCGTCAAGGAATACCACCTTGGGGTCGTGCACTATTGCCTGTGCCAGTTTAACCCTCTGCTTCATGCCTGTAGAGTAACTTCCCATCTCCCTGTATCGCTCCTCCCCGAGTCCCACGTAGTCAAATGTTCGATGAGTGCGTTCCATTGCCACATCGTATGGCAGTCCTGAAAGCTGCCCGAAATACGAAACGAATCCAACGGCTGTAAGACCGGGCGGCAGGCAATCATGCTCCGGCATGTATCCTATCATGTCCATTGTAACTCTGCCGTTTTTGTTGCCGAGTATTTCATAACTGCCTTCGGACGGTTCAATAAGCCCCAATAGAATACGCAGAAGGGTACTCTTTCCTGCGCCATTTGGACCAAGCAGGCCCACGGTTCCTCTCTCCACTTCAACGGTAAGCTCGTTAAGTGCCTTTAAAGAACCGTAGTATTTGGAAAGGCGGTAAGTGGAAAAAAGCATGTATATCAGAAATATATTTCAATATTTAACCTTTTATTTCGCTGTTACGCAAAGCAAGTTCGGCAATCTCAGAAAATTTAGAAAATGTATTATATATATGCCTGATTACAATCAAATGGGATGGGATGAAATGGACATAGAAGAAATGTCCCACAGAATAAGGGATTTCCTAGAAGTGGAAATAAAAGTCTGCAGGGAATGTAAAGAGAGTGTAAAGGGGCCGTTCGAGTGAACTGCAACCTTTGATAAATTAACGATATCTCGTACCTAGTCCTGTTGCCGTCCCGTGAGTTTTCCGTACTCAAATAGATTGCCAGCTTGATATATATCCATCTGGACATCCGGCATGGGCTTTGCTCCGGCAATCTCCGTACCATCTTTTTTTATGCTTCCTGTTTCTAGGTCGATTGAAACTATATCCTCATTTTTGAAAACATTCTCATCCATGCAAGGGCATTCAAGTATGGCAAGCCCGGAGTTTATCGCATTTCTCTTGTATATCGCCCCGAATGATTCAGCCACTATTGCCTGTATGCCGAGGGAAATAAAGCAGTCTACCGCCTGCTGGCGTGAGGAACCTGCACCGAAATTTTTGCCCGCTATAATTATGTCTCCCTCCTCTGTCTTCCCTGGAAAATCCTCCCATCCTTCGAGATTGCCAAGGGCATGCTTTCCCATTTCAGACACATCTGTTATGTACAAATACTTGTTATGGAAAATCATGTCCGTATCTATGTCGTCAATCATGTTGCCGTCCCTGTCTTTAAGCACCCATATTCTACCTTTGATGACTTTGCCCCTCATTTTGCCACCTCCGCGGGAGATGTTAAATATCCTTTCACGGCACTTGCCGCAGCAGTGGCAGGACTCACGAGATAAATCTCTCCGGGCCCCTGCTTTCCTTTATAATTCCTGTTTGTCGTGGAGAGCTCGACCTCGCCTTCGCCGACAAGACCGGGCATCCCTTCAGCACAACCGCCGCATCCCGCATTCGTAAATACGACAGCCCCTGCATTGGCAAATATGTCCACCAGTCCTTCATTTATCACTTTTATCCACACTTCCTTTGTCGCCGGAGTGATTCTTAAATTCACTCCTTTCTTTACCTTTTTTCCCTTCAAAATTTTTGCCGCGACAAGCATGTCTTCATACCTCCCGTTCGTACATGAACCTATGAACACAGAGTCTATTTCAACACCTTCGATATCTGAGACGGGGCTTATGTTTGTCGGTTTTGACGGAGATGCCACCATGGGTTCAATCCCCCCGACATCCACATCAACTTCCTTTATGTAATTTGCATTGTCATCTGCATATGTTCCCTTCACGGCTCTGCCCGCCCTCCTGCTTATGAAATCGATCACTTTGTCATTCGGAGGAATAAATGTAACTATACCGCCCATCTCCGTTGTCTGGGATGCAAGGGTTATCCTGCCGTCAAGGCTCAGACTGTCTATCGCATCTCCGTAATATTCGGCAGACATCCCGAGCATGCCAGATGAGCCGAGCTTTTCCATAACTGCAAAAGTAAGGTCACGGGGCGTTGCAGGCCATTCATATTTTCCTTCAACATTGATTTTCATTGTTTCCGGCACTTCAAACCATGTTTTTCCCGTCTTGAATGCAAATGCTATGTCCATATCACCCATACCCTGCCCGAAAGCACCTATCGCCCCGAGAATATTGTAATGGCTATCAGTACCGACTGCCGTTGAACCCGGTATGACAATGCCCTTTTCAACAAGAACATGGGTTCCTATGCCTGCATCGACATCAAATATGTTCATCCTGTTTTCCCCGGCAAATTTTCTGCATACTTGCTGGTTTATTGCATATTTTATTGTTTTGGCAGGAACGCTGAGGTCAAAGGTGAAATATGTCTTCTCCGGATCTGCAAGATAATTGCCATCATAATTTTCTCTCAAATGCTTGACGACATTTGGACCACCGAAGTCTCTTGCCGTGCGCACGTCAAGGTCAATCCACGCAACACTGCCCGGCCTAACCTCGTCGCTGGAGTGATGCTGAAAAATCTTTTCAATTATCGTTTTGCCCATTGCTTGAGTAATGGAACAATATATTAAATATTTAATGCCCTGAGATGAGAAGAAAAACAATAGAAGCCCTGAAAGTTGAATGACTGCTAACACATGAACATCCTTCGAGAAAAGTTCCCACCAAAAATATTAAGATGAAAAATGACATACTACAAATAGGATATGAAAGACGGGAAAAGGATTGATTGTCTTAATGCCGCTAAAGCACTACTAATCGCTTCTTTAATGCTAATGCCAGTTATATCTGGTTGTATAGACAATAATAAAGATTCTGACGGTGATGGATTAAGTGATAAATTAGAAGATAAATATGGTCTAGATAAACATAATCCAAATGATGCTAATGAAGATTGGGATAATGATTTATTTACTAATATTGAAGAAATATTGAATTATACTGGAGCAATTCATAATCCTAATTTACCTATTTCCGGATATTTAAACAATGATAAAGATTATGTCATAAGATCTATAGAAATAGAAAATGGATTAAATCCAGATACTAAATATTCTTTTGGAGAATTACATGATTTTATTAGATTATACGGATACACAGAAAAAATACCTAATAATGTAAGTTTTCAAGATATAAAAAACAATATTTCTAATTTTGAACCAAGATACTGGAGTATTAAAGATGGAGGAAATGAACATTATAGAACTAACATATATTCTAAATTAACTTTAGTAGATCCTATATTTCAATATTATGCAGATCAAGTTCATATTAATTGGGAAAATGATCCTACATATGGAAAAGTAGGACAATTAAAATTAGATGATGAAAATTTATTTTTAGAACATGGAAGATATAACAATAGCAAAGATTTAGTACCTCCTTCTTATTACTTAACTCATGGAAGAAAAGGAAATTGTGTTGAATCCTCAGTTGCAAATGATTGTATATTTCAACATAAGGAATATCCTTCTACTTTAGTAAGTCTTAAAGGAAGTCTTGCTGTCGGAGAAGTTAAAATTGGAGACACAATATATTTTGTTAATTATAATAAAGTTATTCCTCGAGAAATGCTTAATCCCACATATGGAGAATCTTATGATCCTAATTGGTTAGTAAATGGAACAGATAGACATATGTAAAAAAAGTAAGTAATGTTTTAACTCTTTAATGATATAATAACTTATTTATATTAGAATTAGTCTTAATTATATTACATGCTTAATCACAAAACTAAATGGATATTTCTTTTTTTAATTATTGTATTATTTTTACCTACTTTAGTTTCTTCAGATAGCTTAGATGCATGCAGGTGTGGAGCTTCTGGACTTTGTGAAAAAGTAGAAGGAGTAAGTGGTACAATAGCAGGCTTAGTTAATATTGGTTCAGATCTCTGGGATGATATTTGTGAAGTTTATGAACCAAATAATAATTATGGAATGGATAAATGTCAGGAAGGTGCTGGTCCTTGTGGATTAGATAATACTAATTGTTTTTCCTAGGGTGACAAGAATAAACAACCTATTCTCTAATATTTTCAGATGGATGCAGTGGGCTGAATGTGAAGCAAAAGTTACACTGCCATATTTCACTTTCAAATTCATTGCGCATCTGGATAAACAATGAACGTCATGAATGCTAATCTTTATTAGTTGCAGGGCATTAAAAATGCGGATGAAGGTATATATGGAAACATACGGATGTGCAGCAAACCAGGGCGATGCATCAATCGCAAAAGGTGTGCTTGCAGAAAAAGGGCATGAGCTTGTAGAGGAGATAGATAATGCTGATGTCCTTGTGATTTTCACCTGCATTGTCATTGACAAAACAGAACAACGAATGCTTCACAGAATGAGGATTTTTGGAGAAAGCGGCAAGCCGGTCATCGTAGCCGGTTGCATGGCGTCTGCTCTGCCCGACGTGGCAAAAAAAACACTTCCCGATGCAGTATTGCTGCCCCCCAATTCCGTACATCAAATTTCCGATATAATTGAAAACAAGAATGTGAAGGATTATCCGGTTGATAAAGCGCTGCTGCCAAGAGAGGTGAGTATGAGAACAAGCATTCCGATATCCGATGGATGCCGTTATAACTGCTCGTATTGTATCACAAAAAGAGCGAGAGGCAATCTTATCTCCTATTCGAAAGGAGGAATCGTGGATGCCGTTCGTGACGCTCTGGGCAAAGGTTGCATGGAAATACGATTGACGGCCCAGGACACTGCAGCCTATGGCATTGATTCGGGTGCATCATTTCTTTCGCTTGTTGACAAAATATGTTCAACGGACGGAAATTTCAGGGTAAGAATAGGCATGATGCATCCCATTTCGTTAAAAAGGAGAACGGATGAAATCGTCGGCATACTGTTAAAGAAAAGAGTGTATGGGTTCATTCACTTGCCCCTCCAATCTGGTTCAAATGAGATATTGAAAAAAATGAGGAGGGGTTATACCGTTGAAGATTTTATGGATGCCGTGTCAGATATAAGAAAAAAGATTCCGGGTGTGACCCTTGCTACAGATGTTATAGTTGCCTTTCCATCCGAAAGCGAAGAACAATTTGAAGAGACGGTCAATACAATAAAAAAAATCAGACCCGATGTAATAAACATAACCAGATTTTCTCCCAGACCGCATACGGATGCAAAGAGAATGGAAGGGAGAATTGATACAAAAACAGCAAAGGAGCGGTCAAGAAAAATGACTGAAATTGTATCCCAGATAACTCTTGAGAACAACCGAAAATGTATCGGAAAGTCATATAATGTCGTCATATTTGAACGTCGGGGAAAGTGGATGGTTGGAAAGACGAAAAATTACAAATCAGTTTTTATCGAAGAGGGCAACATAGGAGATATCACAGATATGGACATAACAGGAGCCACAGAAACACACCTTCTCGGCAATAGAAAATATCATATATAAAAAGAGCGTATTACCCCCGATGATAGAAGAAGGAAGTCTGGTATTTCCCGGTGATGTGCTTGCGACATCCGAGGAATTATTTTCGGGATATGGCACTAAGGACATCGGAGGGAGTATAATTGGTGTCATGATTGGAAATTTTTTTATCAACAAAAGGCACACATCCGCGGAAGTGAAGCCGTTAACCGATGTTCCTGTTATTCTGAAAAAAGGAGATACTGTAATATGCGAGGTACGGCGAACTACTGATAAAATGGTGCTGCTTGATATTCTCCATGTAGCCGGCACGAAGAGGGAGATGGTGGGAGACAAAGATACAGTAATTCGCGTTGCTGATATTGCAAATGAATATATAGTGAGTGCAAAAGATGTATACAAGATAGGAGATATCATAAGGGCGGAAGTAATACAAGCTGGACCCGCTCTTAGAGTAAGTACCGCCGGCGGCAGCAATCTGGGTTCGATAAAATCGTTCTGCACGCAATGCAGAGTCCCGCTGGTGAGAAAAGATTCGGTTCTCGAGTGCCCCCGCTGCGGAAGGAGCGAAAAAAGGAAGATGGCATCCGATTACGGTGAGGGCAATATTGATAAGAAAGATAATACTGACCGGAGGTGAAAGTATGGAAGTCATAGTAAAAAGGAAGACAAAAAAGGAATTTGAGTTTGAAATAATAGCGGACAAGACGATACTGAATCCACTGAAACAAAGATTGCTAAAGAACAAGGATGTTGATTATGCAGGATGGAGTATAGAGCACCCCCTGTTGACAAATCCAAAATTCCGTGTAAGAATAAAAAAGGGTAACGCAGATGAAATTGTGAAAAAAGCTATCAACGATATAAAGAATGACTTGGAAGATATCAAGGGAAAATTAGAGGAATAAACATATGGAGGTAAGACCACCACCCGCCCCGGAAAAAGTGGTCGGTATGGATTCCTTTTTCACCGATATCCCCGGATTAGGTGGACGTATAAAGGTCGAACCCGAAGATTTTGTTGTAGATGAAATACCGGTTTTTCCCTTACCCAGAGATGGAAAATACATCATTGCCAGAGTCAAGACAAAAAATTGGGAGACAAATGCCCTTCTTAAAAGAATGGCGGCAAGGCTTAGAATACCTGTCAGCCTGATTGGGTTTGCAGGCATGAAGGACAAGAGAGCGGTGACAAGTCAACTCATGTCTTTTCAATGTGCAATGAATGACGTGCGTGATATGAAACTGCCGGACGTTGAAGTGGAGATACTGTATAAATCCAACTATCCGGTATTCAGGGGAAATCTGAAAGGTAATAGATTCAGCATTTTGATAAGGGATGTGGAGGGAGATGAAGAAACGGTGAAGGAGATATGCAGGATAATAGAGGCGACAGGAGGTTTTCCCAATTTTTTCGGCGTACAACGATTCGGAGTTATCAGACCCATAACTCATTTGGTAGGGAAGTACATAGTTCTTGGAGATATGAAAAAGGCCGTCATGACCTATACTGCCAATCCTATTAGAGGAGAGGATGAAAACTCGTATAACGCAAGAAAATTTCTTGAAGGAACAATGGATTTTTCCGAAGCGTTAAAAGTGTATCCCGAGAAACTTATATTCGAAAGGCAGATGATGTTCCATCTCTCGGAAAGAGAAGGTGACTGGACGGGCGCTTTACAAAAATTGCCCAAGAACCTGTCCATCATGTTCATCCATGCTTACCAGTCATATCTTTTTAACAGAATGCTTTCAATGAGATTGAGGCAGGGCATTCCGCTAAACAAAGTCGTGGAAGGCGATATTGTCATAACATTTAAAGACGGAGAAGTGCAGAGCAGGAGCGGCATGACGGCAAGAAAAAGTAACCTGGATAAAATAAACCGCCAGATTGAAAAGGGAAATTGCTTCCCATCCGGTGTGATTGCGGGTCACGATACAATGCTTGCAGACGGCTTAATGGGTGAAATCGAACGGAGAGTACTTGAGGAGGAAGGAGTGGAACCTGAAAAATTTATAATTCCTGAATTGCCATCTCTGTCTTCGAAGGGGATTAGGCGAATACTAATCTCTCCGGTAGGAAGAATAAGACAAGAGATGAAGGACAGAACATTACGTCTCTCTTTTTCTTTGCCAAAGGGCTGCTATGCCACCTGCCTGCTCAGGGAATTTATGAAGGCGGATATAAAAAATTATTAATCCAGAGTCTGCATTATTCCGTGGTGATTTAATGGAAGAAATGGAAAAGAGTATAGTAGAATTTCAGGATGCCATGAAGGCATTGTCAAGGAAAAACGGGAAAAGTATGCATCACTTTCAGGATTTTATGGAACTCGTACTGGAGCCGGGCGTTCTCGATACAAAAACGAAGGAATTGATTGCACTGGGAACAGCTATAACTGCGAGATGCAAGTACTGCATTGCACTCCATGTAAAAAAAGCATTGGAATCAGGTATAACCCGGGATGAAATATTGGAAACATCCATGGTATCCATAATGATGGGCGGCGGTCCTGCAATGACATATGTATCAGAAGTAAAAAAAGCATTGGATGAATTTGAGCAGGGATAACAAAGCCCGTTATCCTGAGCCGGGCATCATGTACGTTTAGTTAAATTGATGTATTTTGATTCATAAAGATTTAAAAACAGATAGCGTTTTTGTCAAGCATGGAAAGGATTCAGATAATAATGATATCGCTGAATACAATAATTTTATTTCTGGCCATAATCTCATTTTATCGTTTTAACAGGTTAATGAAGTTGGTGAAAGTGAGGAGGGGCATAATACTTGCAATCAGTGGGGTTTTTCTTCTTATAGGTTATGTTTTTTTTATTATGCCATGGATAGCAATAGGAGAATCCATTCCCCTGATGGAGGTCATTGCATATTTATTGATATCGATTGCCCTTATCATTCTTTTATATGGGGTTAGCAGGATATACGGGGATTGGAGGAAAGCGATAAAATGATAAGTGCCGAGATCCTTTCTCTGATGAATTTTGCTCTCTCAGTTGCAGTGTTGGCCATTATTCTGGGGGTATATACAATATATAGAAGGACATATCTCCTATGGTTTATTCTCTCATTCTCAATAGTACCATTCATGTTTATATATGGCATGGTATGGTCTTCATATGGCCCCTCACGAATGGGAGTCATTGTATATCCGATAAGTGTCATTATTATTGAAATAGGTATGCTGATAGGCCAGAAAAATCTTATATCTTCTGTAAAGTCCGGAGAGGGAGAGGAATATAAAATGTTTCTGAGGGATGATGTTGCCATTCTAAGGACATACGAGCAACTTGCCAACTTTTTTGTAAGCAGGATAGTTCCCCTTATCGGTACCAGTAGTATCAAAGAACTACTCGAGAGTCGGATAGACAAATATCCGTTGCTGGCAGGCACGTACATGGATGTGGACGAGCACCTGAATACAAAAATTATGGAGGAAGTTATAGGCAAAACAAAGATGGAAGACCTCTCCTTGGCTTTTTATGAACTAATATCCGGATTGGTTGAATTATACTCTGCTTTTGTTCCGTGGGAAAAGGCGACTGACGAGTTGAGAAATGCCATGGGAAAAGCTACGGAAAACAATGCATTAATTCTTGAGTGGGTCACCCCAATAGTGCTGTTCAGGACCGTCCTGGAGCCGGTACTTCGGAAATGCAGACCGGAGGACATAAAGGAGGTTGCCATAATGGTGAACAGGGGCAATATTGGGATAAAAATAAACAAAGAGGGGAGGATTGACATAGCAGAGATATACGGGGAATATCCTGAAAAGAACAGAGTAGATTTTATCATCCAGAAATTTCTGGATGCACTCCATAAAATACGTCCGATAGCACAGCAGAGTATCGGGAAGGACAATACGAATTCCATGATAACGGCAAATTTCAGAAAAATGTCAACAGATATGAAAGAGAGACTTTACGGAGAAGGTTTGATAGAGAAGCTGCCAGGAGGAATATTGGAGGAAGAAAAAGTTACACTTATGGGCAGGGAAATGCTCATAAAGGAGCTTGCTGAAAGAAAGAAAAAACTTGAGAAAGCTTACAGGGAACTTGCAGAGGCCGAATTAGGGAAGATGAAGACCACATTCCTTGACGTTGTTGCACATGAACTGAGGACACCTCTTACATCTATAAAGACATACGTTGAACTGCTTAGAAGGGAAAAACTGGGAAAACTCACGAAAATGCAGAAAGAAAAACTTGGCATAATGGCAAATAATGTGGATAAACTCACGAACTTGATAAATGATATGCTTCAGATACCTTCCATAGACGTTAAAGAGCTGGAGTTGAGAAATGAAAAATTCTCTGCAAAAGATATCATTAAAGAAATCATTGAAGATTGCAAAGAACTTTCGGATGAAAAAGAGCAGACTGTAGTAGCTAAAATTTCCTCTACACTAACTCTTAGGGGAGATAAAAATTTATTGGGGAAGGCTATTAAGAATATACTTGTGAATGCAATAAGATATACTCTTCCTCTGGGAGAAATAAGAATATCTGCAAGGACGGATGGTGAAAAAGTGCATTTAAAGATATCTGATAGCGGCATAGGAATACAGGAGGATGAAATTGAAAGGATATTCGATCCATTCTATACAGGCGATAACGAAAATGGAGGAATGGGGCTTGGTCTGTCAATAGTGAAGAACATAGTAGAAAGTCACGGAGGGAAGATATGGGCAGAAAGCAAGGCGGACAGAGGCTCCACTTTTCATGTACTTATACCTGGAGGAAGAAAATGACAGAAAAGATAATGTTTGTTGATGATGATCCGTCCATACTGGATGCTGCCAAAACAGCCATTGAATCGTATGGATATGAAGTCGTAACTGCGAAATCGGGTATGGAATGTCTGGAAAAACTGGGAGATGCGAATCTGGTCTTTCTGGATATAAAAATGCCCGGTATGGATGGGATAGAGGTGCTGAAAAGAATAAAGAAAAAAAATGCATCACTGCCGGTAATTATGATAACTGCTTATGCTACCGTGGATACTGCCATAGAGGCAATGAAACAGGGAGCATTTGATTATATAAGAAAGCCCTTCGATGTGGATGAACTTGAGGGAAGTATACTGGCTGCCGTGGAAGAAATAAAATTTGATAAACTTAAAAGATTAAATTTTGAAGAATATGATCATCTCAAGAGGTTTAAGGAACTAGTGAGGAACAGAAAGGGAATATGTATAACCAAAGATACGGATAAAATTGATGGAATGCACAATGTCCACCCCATATACCTTTCGGAGGAATGGCATCCAAGGGCCATTGGAGACATAAAAGAGGAGATATCAGAACTGCTTGAAAGCGATATGGTGATTTTGGTGTCAGACATATCATACTTACTTGAGACAAATTCTTTAAGCGAAGTGAGAAATTTCCTGAAGTGGTTGTATAGGACAACTTCTATTAATAGGAGTATGCTGATTTTTTCTACGGATTTCAAAAATGTCGATAACAAAACAGCTAATGAAATACATGAGATGATTGCCGATATACATCTCGGTGTCTTTTCTGATTCAATATCCAATTACCTGAGGAGGAAAGTGATACAGGTGCTGGCTGACGGGGAAAAATATAGCTTTACCAAGATAGCCCAGACACTCAAGATAAAGGATAACCCCAAATTGAGTTTCCATCTGAAAAAACTGAGGGATGATGGAGTCATAAAACAGGATGAAGATAAGAGATACTTCCTGTCGAAGGTAGGAAAGGCAATTGCAGATGTTTTAGAAAGTATAAAGAATCTCAGGGTAAAAACATAGTATATTCAGGGATGTCTGAGTTACAGGAAGGCATAAAATAAAAACAAATTTAGATAATTGTCTAACGGAATTATATCTACCAAGCTGTTTGTATGATGATAAAAGGTAAGTTACGGGAAAAAATAAGGGCATTCAGAAGGAAAATGGGGGTGGATGCTGGTTCGATTTAATCTATAAAAATCCCCGTTTTCCCAGTTCTTCCGTTATTACATCGACAGCTCTTACAACGTCCTCTTTCCTTTTTGCACCAGTGCATACTATCTTGCCCGAGCCGAAAAAGAGGAAAACCACCTTAGGCTCATCGAGACGGTATACCATGCCAGGAAATATTTCCGGTTCATACTCTATGTTTTCCAGTCCAAGGGCAAGTGACAGTTCCAGAAGATTGAGTTTTACATGCAAATCCACAGATGCCACAATATTCTGGATAGTTACTTCTGGTTTTATTGCATCAAATCCCAGCTCTTTCATCTTTGGGTATAACTGTCCCACTGCATTTCTTATATCCCCTATATTTTTTGCTCCCGTACATATAACCCTCCCGCTCTTGAAAAGCAGAAACGCCACTTTTGGTTTGGTTATATGATAAACAAGCCCCGGAAATTGGTTTGGATTGTACTTTGTATTTTCTATTGAATTCAATATTTTATTAAGATTCAGTTCCTTTGCTATAACCGTCGATGCAACCATATTCTGTATTTTTATATCTGCCATATTCTCATCTCACTTTATATATAGTATGCACGAGTACACAATAAACTTTTTGCCTACTCTGCTTTTCTGAATTTATATCCGTACTGGATGGCACCGCTGCTGCCGTCTTCTTCTATTCTCCTGAAGCATGACTCCACTTTCATTCCTATGTGTATCTCACCCAGTTCACAGTCGACTATCTGTCCCATCATATTGCATCCCTCATCCATTTTTATCAATGCAATGGCATATGGTTCTTCTCCCTCGAAATATGGAGGGGGAGCGTAGATTATGGTGTATGTCTCAATAGTCCCTGTGCCTTTGAGTTTATAATCTTCCATTTTTCCTACTGATTTTCTCCTGCATGAGGGACATATTGCCTTTGGCGGGAAATACACCTTTCCGCATGATTTGCATTTCGTACCCATTAGATTATATCTTTGAGGTATCTCTCTCCAATATCTTGCTACACCCATTTATATCGCCTCCATAATATGAATGACAGCGGTCCCTCCCGACCCACCTATATTGTGAGCCATGCCCACCTCTGCTTTTTCAATCTGTCTCTTATCAGCCTTGCCTTTCAGCTGAAGGATAAGTTCGTGTATCTGGGCTATGCCTGTTGCACCCACAGGATGACCCTTTGACTTAAGCCCTCCTGACGTGTTGATGGGAAGCTTACCATCCAATTCTGTAAGTCCTTCATCCATGGCTTTGCCGCCTTCTCCTTTGTTTACAAATCCCAAATCTTCTATCGCCATTATCTCCGCTATTGTGAAACAGTCATGAACCTCTGCAAAATCTATGCCGGATGGTTCCAACCCTGCCTGCCTGTAAGCTTTTGATGCAGCCGCCGTGGTAGCAGGAAGAGCGTCCAGTCGACTTCTACCTGCAAGGGAAATGCTATCGGATGCCTGTGCGGATGCAAGAATTTTTATCGGTTCTTCTGCATACTCCTTTGCCTTGTCAAGGGATGTGATAACAACTGCTGCCGCCCCGTCGGTTATGGGACTGCAATCAAGGAGATGAAGCGGGTCTGCAACCATCGTGGAATTCAAAACATCCTCCACGGTTATCTTTCTATTGTACTGGGCCTTCGGGTTAAACGAGCCGTTGTAATGGTTCTTGACGGCAACCTTTGCCAGCTGCTCCGATGTCGTACCATACTTATGCATATGGTAACGGGCCATAAGTGCGTACAACCCCGGGAAAGTGACACCGAGAAAAGCTTCCCATTCCCTGTCAGCAGCCGATGCAAGTATGTTTGTTGCCTCTTTTCCCACAACATCTGTCATTTTCTCTGCCCCGCCGACAACCACCATGTCATATGCTCCGGATGCGACAGCAAGATATCCGGAATGAAGGGCAAGACCGCCCGATGCACATGCCGCCTCCACTCTTGTAGACGAAATATGAAGTTCGCTGAGCCCCGAAACTTCCGCTGCAAGAGAGCCGAGATGTTCCTGTCCCACAAATCTGCCGGCAGACATTCCCCCGATGTACATGGCATCTATATCCGTGCCGTCTATCCCTGCATCCATTATAGCGGATATGCCTGCCTCTGCCACCAAGCCGGCGAGAGATTTGTCCCACAACTCGCCAAATTTTGTTACTCCACTGCCAATTACGGCAACTTCTCTCATTTAAACTCACCTCTGTGTTTCATATAAAAAGCATAATCGAGATATACCTTGTCCTCTATCATCTTTCTTATGTTGTTTCTCGGATAATTTTCTATTTTATCGGTGACAGTGATATCAAAAGAATCAGAGCCGGCTCCGGAACCATAAGATGTTACAAGTATTCTGTCTCCCGGCTGTGCCACGTCAAGTATTGCAGACAGACCAAGTGGTGTTGAACCAGAATATGTATTTCCTATAATTGGGGAGAGAAGCCCCTCTTCCATCTGTTCCTTCGAAAAACCGAGTCTCTTTGCTGCCCTCATGGGAAACTTTCCATTCGGCTGATGAAAAACGGCATAGGTATAATCGGGAGATTCCGTTCCCATCTTGTTCATAAGCTTTTTTGTAGAGCTGATTACATGGCGAAAATATGCCGGTTCTCCCGTGAAACGCTCTCCATGACCCGGATACGGCTCCCCTTCCCTTCTCCAGAAGTCAGGTGTGTCGGTCGTATAGGAAACGGTTTCGTTTATCACTGCAATCATATTGTCCTTTCCTATGATGTAAGCGGCACCTCCTGCAGATGCGGCGTATTCAAGTGCATCACCCGGCGCGGCCTGCGAGACATCAGTGCCAATAGCCAATCCATATTTTACCATATCTGATATTACAAGACCCATACAGGTCTGGATGGCTGCAGTTCCGGCCTTGCATGCAAACTCGTAATCGGCTGCCGTCATGTCAGGTGTCGCACCTATTGCCTCCCCGACAATGGTTGCCGTGGGCTTTACAGCATACGGATGTGATTCGGAGCCAACATACACTGCCCCTATTTCCTTGGGGTCTATACCGGATGAATAGACTGCACGGCGTGCCGCCTCAACCGATATTGTGGCAGTATCTTCATCAATACCAGGAACAGATTTCTCGTAAACGCCAAGACCGGCAGACACGCTCTTTCCGTTCTTCCCCCATACTCTCGCTATCTCATCTGCCTTTATTCTGTATTTGGGGACATACCCCCCATAGCCAACAATTCCAGCTTTTTCCATGTATTCGCCTCGCTCACCACATTGCATTTTGATATTTAAACATGATGGACATGATTTAGCTAATCCAGTTTTATTTGTTTCTATAATAGTCATTCATAGTAAGTACTTATGGATTTTTGTATAAAAACTCAATAAACTTAAAAAACCAACACCGTATTATACATGTGCATCAAGTCTATTTAAATCAAGTAGAAAAGCTCACAGATAAGTTTATTAGGGATAATATCAAAATTTTGTTTTCCGAAAAAAATTTAGACTCAGTAAAGAAAAATTTTCACAAATTTTATAATAAACATGTAAAACCGCATGGGGGAAAGCCAAAGAACCATGAATTATCTACAGCCACAATTGGGTATTGCATAAAAAATGGCATTTTCACCGATATAGGGGGAATAAGAATTGCAGTAGATAAATCAGAATTTTTAAAGAAATATATATATGAAAAAGATTTTGAATCATTTGAAAAAAGTTTGGCGATTCAGAAAGATCAAGAATCTTTTATTTCCATAGATGACTTAAATCAATTACATAAGAAAGAATATCTTACGAAAAAAGAGCAGGAACTTAGAAACAAAGTAAAAGAGGAAGTAGAAAAGGAAATCGAGGAAAGATTTTCTAGACGCGAACAAAAATTGGAAGAAAAAGCCGAGCGAATAAAAGAAGAAGAGGAAAGACTTCAAAAATTTAAATCTAGGATAGACCGATTTGAAAATATCGAAATAACAGAAAAAGATATTGAAATTACAGACTATCAACAAAAAACTTTACCACCTGATGAGAACATTATATGGTATAAGAGATTGGGATTAGAGAGAAACCCTTTCCCTACAACTGATGGGCTTTCTAAGATACCAGAGAAGTTTTATGATGAAATTGTTTTAAAAACAGAAACTTTCTCTAAGTATTATGCCATAGCAAGCCAAAACCCTGAAGAGTTTCTACATAAATCAGTTGTTATTTGTGGACAGTTTGGATGTGGAAAAACCACTTTGTTTGATTACTTAAAAAGACCTTTAGTTTATAACAGCTTATTACCAATCCACATTATAGTTGATGCAGAAAAAGATGTTGATATTATTAAAAGAAATTTTTATACAATGTTATTTTCAAAGTTAGCAGATAAATACAAAGAAATTTTTAGCATAGATGCAAGAAACATTTTCCATGAAACAAACAAATCGACTTTAGCAGGCATTATGAAAGCAATTATATCAAATACGAAGTATATAGGATTCATCATTTTTATAGATGGTTTGCATAAAGAAGAATCGTATATTGAGCAAGCCTATAAATTCATTAATGGGCTCCAGAATACCATAGATTTTTTTATCCGTGAGGAAATTCCTATTGGGACTTTCATTGCAGGTAGTAATAGGTGGTTTGGGGAACTAACAGCCAACCCCTCATTGATTGGATCGAGAAAAGATTTGGAGAGTATACCGGAGATAACAGTCGATCAAGCTTTTGAAATGATTAATAAGAGATTTTCTGCATTCGCTCAAGATAAAGACGACCCTCCAAAGGTTAAGAGGAGCGAAATAAAAAACTACTATTTAGCATTAAAAAGCAGACTCCCAAGAGATATCACTTCCAGAGATATTGTTGATGCCATCATGGGCAGATTAACCAAATCTGAATTTGATTTTGTATATCTACGAGCTCAGCTTTCCAAAGATATTCTTAACCTGATATATAGCGAACTAAATAAACATAGAGAACTTAGTGATAACTTCGGCAAACTAAAGAATATATTAAAAAATCACCAAGATAAATTTTTCCTATCAATACAAATGCTTGTAAAAATATATGAAAATAAGTTTGTTAAGGAGAATTCTAAAATATTTAACTCGTTTCCAATGATTTTTGGGGTACTATTTAATTGTGGATTAATTCAAAAATATGAGGGTAAAAAAGATAACTTTAGGTGGGGCTTATCTAAGGAAATATTGGATTTTGATAACGATATCAATACCAAATACAGTTATAGACTAGACGACTACTTAATAAAATTATTTGTAAAAGAGAGGCATCAAAAGCCAACCCTGATGGGTATTGAGTCCGAAGAGGCAACTAAATTGAATGACATAATTAAATCAAATCGTAATTGGGGGACAAAAATTATTATAGGATTGGAAGACACTATTGTATTGCACAAGAAAATACTTAGACACAAAAGTTCTGAAAAAGGCATTATAAGTAACGACAAAATAATTAAAGAAACCACAAAACCTTTAATAACCCTATTAGAAACCATATTTTATGTAACAGAAGGAAAGTACCCTGATGTAGGGGGACTAAAAAATCTATACGAAAAATTCTCTGAAAGTTGGCTCTCAAGTCCAGAGTTTATAGAATACTTCAATAAAATAGGTTACATTAGGAAAAATGATATTCAAATAAACCTCATTAAATCAGCAGAGATTTGTGTAGATTATGAGAGGGCATTTAAGTCATTGACAGCATTATTAGATAACTGCATTAGATGGAATTCTGTGATGGACTTATCTTCTCCAGATCTAAATTTAAACGACAAAAAACAACTACATAATTTTAGGGAAGAATTTTATAATCGCGAGTTCTTCTCAGCATCCAGATTACTAACCGATTATACTGAAAATAAACTGAGAAAATTTTTATTCAATATTCTTACAATAAAGTTTGGGAATAAATGGCGAAGAAGATTGGGCAAAGAAATAAACTTGTATATAGATAATATTAAAGAAAAGGAAGAAAAAAGTAGAATCGGGGGACAAAATTTTATAAATGATTTATATAATTGTGACAGAACGCACTATAAAAAAATTATACTTGATGTTAAAGGAAACTGGGAATTAATTTTCAAAAATACATTTCATCCCATAAGAGAAAATGAAATTAGAGAGAAATTAACATTAATTTTTTCTTTCTCGGTAAAGGATAAACATAATGCCCCTGAATCCCTATTCAAAAGAAAAGAAGCAGATTTACTCCTTGCTGCCCATAACGTGAAAACACTTTTAGAACTCATAGATACTTCATATCAAAAACTAATAGATCTTCAAAACTTTTTTGTAAAAAACAATAAATATTATTTTAGCTTTTTAAAACTGAAAGATGAAAACAATTTAAATCCCATCATATTAAACCACGATGAGATGAAAAATGTTGTTGAAAAGTTATCAAAGAATATTCAAAATAGCAAACCATACAAATTAGTCATTAACGACGCAGAATTAATAAAATATGAGTATTCATGCGACTACAGAATATTTATTGCAATAATATGTTTCTGCCTGAAAAAAAAGTGGATTAAAATTGCTAGGTGGGATAACTCAACAGCATTTATCGATTCTTGCAAACATAAATAAGAATCGCCTATGAGAAACGTAAATTTGATGCAATTATAATTCCAAGATTTCAGGGGGACACAAAGTCGTACAGTCTTTCTATCTGAGGATTTATCTTTCCCCATCTTATGGTAGAAAAGATAACATCGTCCATCTCGGGCTTTTCAAGAAGGCTCGATTCGTACTCTTTTCGTATATTGTCATAATATTTTCTTGCCGTTGTCCAGTTTTCCGCCGCAAAAATCACTATCCAGTCATACGTGCCGTTTACATAGTACGCATCTATCAACCTAACGGCCAACTTTCCGGGAACATCCTGTTTGTGCCTTTCTATCTGTTCTTTCACCTGCTCTATCGTCAACGGTTTCATTTTCATGAATATCATGAAAAGTTTCCATCCCATCTTTTCCTCATCCACCACTGCAGTATAGCCCCATATTGTTTTGTTTTCCTCCATTCTTTTTATTTCCCTCCAGACTCTCTGCCGATATGTTTTGTATTTCTCAGCTATCTTCTGTATTCCCTGTCGGGCATCTATAAGGAGTTCATCAAGTATTTTATTACTTTTAAACAGTGTTGTGTTACGTTTATTCATTTTTTCACCATGTTTTTATATATTTGTTACAATATAATAGAACAAATGTATTTATATGTTACTAAATATTCTAACATGATAAAAATGTGTAAAGAATATGTTGGGGAGTTTGAGAATGTAGAAATAGACATAAATAAGTATGACAAAGAAACTCAAAAAAAATTCTTCGAGACATTAGGAGATCTGGGCATAAATTTTTTCTATGAAAATTACTGAGTTTCTCAACCCTAAAAAAATAGCGATAATAGGTGCTTCGTCAGATGGGAGAAAGCCCGGAAATATAGTTCTCAGAAATTTAAAGGATTTCTACAAGATTTACCCGATAAACCCGAACAGAGCAAAAATTGAAGGTTTGAAATGCCACAAAAGCATAGGAGAAATAGATGATGAAATTGACTGGGCAATAATAACACTTCCAGCAGAAAAAAGCAAAGACGCTCTTAGGACCTGTGTCGATAAAGGTGTAAAACTTGCCATAATTATTGCAGGGGGATTTGGTGAAACGGGACAGAAGGAACAAGAGGATGAATTGAAGAGAATTGCAGGCAATAGATGCAGAGTTATAGGGCCAAATACTGTCGGCATGCTAATTCCCGATAAAAACCTGAATACCATATTTATTCCTGACATTAAATTTGTTGAAGGCAATATTGCATTTTTGGCCCAGAGCGGTTCCATAGGAGTCATTTTAATGGAAGAGATGGCAAAGGAGGGGCTGGGAGTATCCCTCTTTGCAGGATTGGGAAACAGGATAGATTTGGATGAAAACGAATTTCTGGATTTTCTGGAGGAAGACAGAAAAACAGATGTGATATCTTTGTACTTGGAATCTTTTTCAAATGCCAAGGAATTTTTTATGAAATGCAAAAAAATATCCACCAAAAAACCAGTGGTATTGATGAAGGCAGGAAACAACAAAAAATCTAACAGGGCAATCATATCCCATACGGGAAAAATTTCCAATATTTCATCCCGTTTGATGAGTGATATAATGGCACAAAACGGAGTTATAGAAGCCCATAATCTGGAAGAAATTATGGATTTCACGAAATCCTTCTCTAAATATAAAAAAGCATATGGAGGAAAAATTGCAATTATAACGTCAGCTGGTGGGCTGGGGATTATTGCAACAGACCATATACCTCTTTTCAGTGAATTAAGCCTGACAGAATTTGACCGTGAAACTGTAGACAAATTGACAAGAGTTTTACCTCCTTTTGCCTCCTGCGGCAACCCTGTTGATCTAACTGCCGATGCCACCAATGAAATGTACAGCAATGCCCTTGAAATAGTCGGAAATTGTGATGATGTTGATATGATACTGTGCCTGCTGCAATTTCATCCATCTCAGATAGATGATAGCCTGCTCGGAGTCGTCGATGACATGTCCCGTAAAACAGGCAAACCCATACTTTACAATATAACTGGTATGGATGGTGACAGTACTAAGGAAGCCGAGAAGGATATATTGGTATATCCCAGTATAAACAGGGCAATGGGTGCAATGAATGCCCTTGCTTTTAGGGGCAGGTGGCTTAAGAGAGAAATCCATGAGCAAAACAATGATGCTCCTTCCGATAATCACGATTTAACAACCTCACTTTGCAAATACGGGATTAAAATTCCAAGTTCCTGTGTAATAGAAAATGAAGAGGAGATAGAAAACATGGAACTGAATTTTCCTGTTGCATGCAAAATACATTCTAACAAAATATACCACAAAACAGATTATGGAGGAGTTTATCTAAATATTAAAAGCGAGAAAGAATTGAGAGAAACTTTTTTAAAGTTAAAAAAGCGTTTTAATAAAAAAGTGGAAGTACAGGAGATGGTAAAAGGGTTTGAATTTATTCTTGGAACAACACATCATAACGAATTAGGGGAAATATTAATGTGTGGTGCAGGAGGTGTAATGACTGAATTATATATGGATACTTCGTTCAGAATGTTTCCTCTAAGCCGAAAAGATGCAGAAGACATGATCCAAGAGTTAAAAATAGCCCCCATATTCAATGGGTACAGAAAGATAAAAGTAGGTGAAATAGGGGCAAAGCCCCTATAACCCCATTCCGCCTTCGTTCCTCGGCAAGCCCTTCGGGCATGCCGCATCTCACTCGGCGGTGAACCCAAGCAGCCGCCGCTGAGTATCGTCCGTAACAGTAACTCCATGATGTTGTTGTTGTCCTCTCAGATAGGTACTCGATTCCTCCAAGTTTATTTTTCCTGTTGACTCATGATGCTCATATCCACTCCAGAAACTTCCGTGTGGATATCGTTTCCGAAACCCCGGATGTTGCTCAAATATTCTCTTGGCACTACGAGATTTCAACATTATTTCCGCATTTTGAACTGAATATCGTTTGGGAATATTCGCCTGGAAATGTACGTGATTTCCAGCAAAACCAAAATCTCCAAATTCGAAACCAAACCGTTCCAGTTCCTGGAAAGCATCCTTGCAAGTGTCAATGTGTGACTGCTTCCTGAAACAGTTGAACCGGTATTTCGTCACAAACATCATGGTTACCCAGTTATTCCGGGTGTCACCCACATTCTTTTTATAGCTACCGCTACTTACATCGTTCATTCTTTTAGACTCCTGTCGTGCCGTTTAGGGGCAGACCTTACGGTCTGCCGCGCACGACAGAAATACAATAGTTGATGGGTTAAGAAACGGCCTCTCATCTGCGGGTCTTACGCTTCGCTACAGACCACGCAGTATTCCCGGCCTAATTTCATAAGAATATGTTAGTTGGAGCGATCATGGCGGTATCCAGTATATCTTACAGGCATGGCACAAAATTTGAGATAAACCCGCTGATAATCAATAGCCAAGGTGCCTTTGCCGTAGATATCAAATTGCCCGATAAGACTCATAAAAATATTTTATTGACTCATTGAGGGTATAAAATTTTTAATACCGTATTTCTATAGTGATAAGATGTACTTGAATGAATTGAAGAATAAGTATCACAAAAAATTTGCCACCAATATAGAAAGAATTTTTGAAAATATTCATGGCGGGAATAGAATTTTCATAGGGACTGGATGTGGTAAACCTTCCCATCTCGTCGAAGAACTAGCATCTTATGCTGAGAGAAAACCGAAGGCATTCGTGGATACCGAAGTACTGCATGTATGGACTCTTGGAGTTGCACCCTACGTAAAACATAAGTTTGAAATAAATTTCCGTCATAACGCTTTTTTTATAGGAGACAACACAAGAGGAGCTGTAAATGAGGGTGTCGCCGATTACACCCCGATATTTCTGTCTGAAGTCCCCCAGTTGTTCAATAGGAAGATAGTGCCAATAGATGTCGCTCTTGTCCAGCTTTCGTACCCCGACCAACATGGCTATATGAGTTATGGGATAAGTGTCGATATTGTAAAGTCGGCAGTCGAAAATGCTGATATTGTTATAGCCCAGATAAACAAAAACATGCCGCGTGTTCTAGGAGATAGCTTTATTAACCTGAGGGATGTAGATTTCGTTATTCAACACGATGAACCTCTTCTTGAATACAAAATGGATGTTGTTGATGAGCAGGCAAAAATTATAGGGGATAACATTGCCCGCTTGGTCGAGGACGGTTCAACCATCCAAGTCGGGTACGGTAATATCCCGGATGCCGTGATTTCCAGCCTAAAAAATAAAAAGAATCTTGGATTACATACAGAGCTTCTCACTGACGGTGCCGTGAAGCTGATAAAAGATGGCATCATTACCAATTTCGAGAAGACAATTCACAGGAACAAAACAATCGCCTCCTTTTGTATGGGCACTAAGGGAACATATAAGTTTATCGATAATAATCCGGAGTTTGAATTTCATCCTGTGGAATATACAAATAACCCTCTGATAATCGCAAAAAATAATAAAATGACTGCAATAAATACGGCTCTTGAAATAGATTTAACAGGCCAAGTCACTGCAGAATCACTGGGCCATGAATTTTACAGCGGCATAGGGGGACAGGCAGATTTTATGAGGGGCGCAGCCCTATCAAAAGACGGAAAAAGTATAATAGCCCTGCCTTCTACGGCGAAAAACGGGGAGGTGTCAAGAATCGTACCTTTTCTGAAGGAAGGCGCAGGTGTTACCCTCACGCGTGGCGACATCCGGTATGTTGTTACCGAATATGGGACAGCATACCTCCATGGAAAAAATATAAGAGAGAGAGCCATAGCCTTGATAAGTATAGCTAATCCGAAATTCAGGGAGCAACTTCTCGAGGAAGCAAAAAAATATAACCTTGTCTATAAAGACCAGATAATTATTGAGGGAGTAGGCGGAATATACCCTGCCAATCTGGAAAAATATGTAAAAATTATGGATGAAACAACAGCATTGCTTCGGCCGATAAAACCCTCGGATGAGGATTTGCTGAAGGAAATGTTCTATAAACTTTCCGATGAAACCATATACAAAAGGTTTATGGGTGTGAAAAAGTACCTCCCAAGACAGCACCTTCACGAACTTGCAAATGTAAATTATTCAGAAAATATGGCCATCGTAGCAGTTATTGGCAAAGGAGAGAAGGAAGAAATAGTCGGTGTTGGCAGATACGGGCTCGATGAAAATACAAATAGTGCAGAGGTGGCATTTGTTGTAAGGGACGAATGGCAGAGGAAAGGCATAGGAACAGAATTGCTAAAATATCTCACTACTATCGCCAAGAAGAGGGGGCTTTACGGGTTTACCGCAGATGTATTTGCAGATAATAAACCTATGCTTTCCCTGTTCAAAAAAATGGACTATGTGCTGGAGAAAGAGTCCGCAGGAGGAGCATGCCATCTTAGGATGCACTTCAAGTAATCTATTTCAGTTTCATCTCGAGTTTGTGTATCTTGTTCCTTATCTTGTGGTGTTTTTCGGCATACTTGTTTTTAAGTTTATCATATTTCTTTTCCGGCATTTCATTCCTTTTTTCCTCAAGAGATTTCAAACTGTGATGTAAAGATGCCCTTGCCTGATTTAAATCCTCTATCTTATCAATGATTTTTTCTCTCTCTTTTTCATCCATGGTGAATTTGAAAGTACAGAGTAAGATAAAAACCTTTGGAATTTATCACGGGAAGGTTCCATATTTATACCTGGTTTATTATTATGAAGGAATGCACGTTACAAAAATTCCGGGTACAGGATTCGATTCCAACATATACCTTGTCAGCGATGATGGAGGAGAGAAATTCGCTCTGGTGGATACGGGAACCGGATTCAATTGCCAACATGTTATCAATAAAATAGAGGAGGAGACTCCAATGAGTAGCATAGATGCTATCATTCTAACCCATGAGCATTTTGACCACTGCGGCGGCATCCGTCATTTAAGTGAATATTGCAATGCAGATGTCATGATTCATGAGAAAGGGGCCGAAACAATAGAGAACGGGCTTGACTGGTCAGCCGCCCTTTTTGGCGCAAAGCAGCCGAAAATAAAAGTTGACAGAAAATTGAAGGACGGGGATGTCATCGAGTTGGGCAAAGAACGACTGGAGGTCATATACACTCCGGGGCACTCTCCCGGCAGCATATGTCTGTACGAACGAAAGAGCAAATCATTGTTCCCGGGAGATACAATTTTTTCTGATGGGGGAGTCGGTAGAACGGATTTTTTGGGCGGGAATATAAATGAACTGGTAAACTCGATAGAAAAGATTGATATCGGCGTGCTGAATTTATACCCGGGACACGGCCCACATGTCATTGGTAATGGAAATAAACATGTAAAAATGGCATTGAGAACAGCAGAATACATGCTCAGTCAACAGACGTAAAAGCTGCAAAAAGGTTTATATCATAACCTTTAATACACTCTCGGTGACAGAAGCAGATTTGAAATATTTATTCAGTCCAAGGCATGTCGCTGTTGTCGGCGCATCCCATCGCGAGGGGAAGATTGGTTATACCGTAATGAAAAATATAATAGATTCGGGCTACAACGGAAAGGTATATCCGGTGAATCCGAAAGGAGGTGAGATTCTCGGTAAAAAGGTTTATCGGGACATTCTTTCCATTAATGGGAGTGTAGACCTCGCACTGATAATCGTGCCTGCAAGCATTGCGGTGAATGCAGTGGAGGAATGCGCAAAGAAAGCCGTAAAATTTGCCATAGTGATAACATCCGGATTTTCCGAAATCGGCAATATCGATGCCGAGAGGGAAATGGTGAAGAAAGCGAGAGAGCACGGAATGCGCATACTGGGGCCAAATGTATTCGGGTTATATTCTGCATCTGCTCCAATAAATGCAACGTTCGGTCCATCCAAAGTTCGTCCGGGAAACATCGCCGTCATATCGCAGTCGGGGGCATTGGGCATAGCAATGATAGGGAAGACGGCAGAGGAAAACATGGGACTGTCCACTATTGTTTCTATTGGAAACAAGGCAGATATTACCGAAGCGGACATCATGTCATATGTTTTTAACGATGATATAACGAAAGTGATTTTTCTGTATATAGAAGGACTGGAAAATGGCAGGGAACTTATGGAACTGGTCAAGAAGAAGCCGGATAACATGAAAATAGTTGCCATAAAGGCTGGAAAGTCGAAAGTGGGGGCAAGGGCAGTTGCCTCACACACGGGCTCACTTGCCGGCTCCGATAAAATATTTGATGCCGCATTTAAACAGGCAGGCATATTGAGGGCGGAGAGTCTTGAAGATGGGTTCAACTGGGTGGCGACACTGGCTGCCTGCCCCAAGCCGGCCGGGAAGAATGTTGTTATCATCACCAATGGCGGGGGGATAGGAGTTCTTGCAGCAGATGCATGTGAAAAATACGGAGTCGGCCTTATGAACGATATGGAGGTGCTGAATAAGACCTTCGGAGACGTGATACCTAAATTCGGTTCATACAAAAATCCGGTGGATTTGACGGGACAGGCAGGGGGAGATGACTACAAGGAAGCACTGGAAAAGGCACTGAATGAAGAAGACATCCATGCAATCATTGCCCTCTACTGCCAGACCGACATGACGCCCCTTGAGCCGCTGAAGAATACATTCCGTGAGATGCAGAGGAAATACGGAAATAGGAAGCCCATAATATATTCTCTCTTCGGTGGGGAGGGCACAGATAAGATAATCGAAGAGCTGAAGGGGGACGGAATTCCCGCATTCTATGATGTCGAAGATGCCGTTTCCTCGTTGAATGCATTGTACAAGGCACATGAAGATGGAAAGAAAGAGAAAAGAGAATCGCTGGATATCGATGAGAGCAGGATAAAGAAAGTGATAGAGAACGTGGCAGGCGACGGAAGGACCCAACTCCTCGGCACGGAAGCAAAAGAAGTGATGGTGGCCGTAGGCCTTGATGTCCCCCCGTTCAAAGTCGTGAAAAACATAGAGCATGCCGTAAATACGGCTGAAGAGATAGGCTATCCTGTGGTTATGAAGGTCATATCCGAGGATATAGTCCACAAGACGGACATAGGCGGCGTCCTGCTGGACATAGATAATGAGAAGGAAGTAATTGAAGGTTACGAGGCAATAATAAGGAACTGCAGGCAGTATGCACCGAATGCGAATATAAGGGGTGTCGAGATTGCAAAGATGGTTCCAGATGGTGTTGAGACAATAGTCGGTATAACCACCGACCCGTCCTTTGGAAAAGTAATGATGTTCGGTCTGGGCGGGATATATGTAGAAGTGCTGAAGGACGTGGTATTTCGTGTAGCACCCGTTTCGAAAAGGGAGATTTCAAAGATGGTGAGGGAGATAAACTCATATTCCCTGCTGACGGGAGTAAGGGGAGAAAGCAGAAAGGATATTGACTCCGTTATAGATACTATTTATCGTATCGGCATTCTTGCCGACAAATTTCCGGAGATATCCGAGCTGGATATCAATCCGTTGGTAGTATATGAAAAAGGGGCAAAAGTTTTAGATGCCCGAATAAGTATCGAGGTGAAAAAATGAAAAAATTAGTTATCGCATCGGCGATGCCGAAAGCCGGAAAAACGACTGTTGCACTGGGAATTGCAAAAAAAATGGGCGGAAAAATCGGATACATGAAGCCCCTCGGTGACAACCAGATATACAAGAAAAAAAGACTGGTTGATTACGATGCAGCCCTATTCAGGGATGTTTTTGCCATCGAGGAGCCAATAGATGATTTTACCCTCGGCTTCTATCATTCGAAGGTTCTCCATGCATTCCCCGATGTGAAAAAGGAACTTGAAGAGAGATATAATCGACTGTCGTCCGGCAAGGATTTCTTAATAATCGAGGGAAGCGAAGATTTTGTCCGTGGGAACTCGCTGGGACTGGATTCAATATCAGTTGCATCGCAGCTCAATGCAGACATACTGCTCGTGCTGTCCGGTGATGTCTACGACATGATGGATTCTCTGTCATTCGCGGACTGGGCAACAAGAAACAAGGGCGTGAAAATTGCAGGAGCGGTAATCGATAAAATCAGGGAAGACACACATAAGATAGAGAAAGAGATTGAGGAACGGGGCATTCCGCTACTCGGGTCAATTCCCTATATAGATGAACTGGATATAATGAAGGCAGGATATGTGGCAGATAAATTGTTTGCCAGGGTGGTGGCAGGTGAAGGTGGTCTTGGCAACCGTGTGAGAAACATACTGATAGCGGCCCTTTCCGTGCCGGAGATATTGAGACATCCGGATTTCAAAAAGGAACATAAACTGATAATAACGGGAGGAGACAGAAGCGATGTAATAACGGCAGCACTCAATGATACCGGCACATCCTGCGTGGTTCTCACCAACAATATCGTTCCACCATCAAACATACTCGCAAGGGCAGACAGGAAAAATATACCTTTGCTGTCAATAAGGTCGAATACCTACACCTCAGCAAAGAAGGTGGAAAATATAGAGTCCATCATTCTGCCGGACGAGAAGGAAAAAATAGAGAAAATCAGGGAGGCTACAGAGCAGTTGGATATTAAACCGCTTATGAAATAACAGGGATGACATACATGTAACGGATGATTATCCTTCCAGAAAATCCTTCACCATTTCTGCGAATTCTTTGAAGGGCACAAGGCGTTTCACAATCTTTTTTACACCGGTATCCTTCAGTTTCTCAGCCCATACCGTATCATTCCATGCGGTGTAACCCCAGATTTTCGCATCTGGATTTATTTTAAATATTGCCCGGGTGGCCCTGACACCGTCCATTTTCTTGTCATTCCCTTCCATGTGTAGATTCACACCGTCCATGCTTTTGCTGCCGGAGAGATTCAAATCCATGACGACCATCGGTTCTTTACCGTTCTCAAACATTTTTTTGTAGAGTTTCACCCCGTCTTCACCGGTGAGGGCACTGGAAACATCAATGCCCATTCTTTTCATATACACTGCCAGTATGTCATGTATATCTTCTTCGTCATCCACTATCAATACTTTATTCATGTATCTCACCTTTTTGCGTTACATTTTTAACAACATTTTCAACTCTCATTATTGCATGGCGTGCAGATTTTAACTTTTCTGTCTGCTCTTCGGGCAGTTCCTCCATAGTTAAATCAATGTATCCCTTTGCAATGGCAATTGGATTGAAGAAGTAATGAGATGCCTCCAATTTAAATATTTTCTCCTGTTCAAGAATGCGTTCCATTTTCTCTTCTGCCTTTATTCTTTCAGTCATGTCACGCAGTATGCCTATCACCCTTACATCCTCCTCCACGCCGATATTAACCGTTGTCACCTCAACGACTCTCGTTTTTCCATTCTTTGCTATGATTCTGAATTCGTACCTGCTCGGCAATTCCTCTCCTCGCTCCCTTGCTTTTCCTCTTTCCTCTATCTTTTCCGTGTCATCGGGGTATATGAGATTCCTGAAATCGAAATCATTGTCATATATCTCCTCCAAAGAATAGCCGGTGAGCTTCTCGAAGGCAGAATTCACATATTCAAAGCCCTCTGCCGTGATGATATATATTGCATCCTGTGCATTTTCAACAAGACCACGGAATTTTGACTCGCTTTCTCCCAGTGATTTTTGTGCAACCATTCTCTGCAGTGCAATGGATGCCTGTCGCATGAATGTTTCAAGAATTATTTTGTTCTCCAGTTTATCGCCTTTTTTCAGTACGAGAGTCACATTGCCAAATAAATCATTTCCTCTCGTCATATCAATTGAGTATATATCCCCGATATTAAGCAGCCGTTTAATGGCGCCGGCAACACGTTTTGGAATTTTGTTATGGGTAAGTTCGGAGATGCCATCCGTCATTTTTTTCATCTTCCCTTTGTGTAAAACGTATCTGACCTTATCATACATCTGAAATTCCATGCCTACAGGGTCTTTACCGAGCAGTTTTAACAGGGTTGATGCACGTTTTCCGATTCCCTCCACCGCTTCTAACCTGTGAAGTTCGGATGATAATTCGTGTGAGAGAACAACCACAACGGCGTCCCCGACAAATTTCTTGATATTTTTGGCGACGAACTGATATAGCTCTTCGGGATATGACATCTCATTGAGCTTTGCCACCGAATCTGTAAGAAATTCCATGTTGTCAAGATGTTTCACCCTTTCCGTGATGTCTTTGAAAACCGTGGCGAATCGTCCCTTGCGAGTGGAGAAAACCGAGATTTCAAGATACCTTCCAAGCGGTGCCGAGAAAGTTTCAAATCTGGAAGAGCCACCCTCAAGGGCGATCTTTCCATACTTTTCGATGAAGGTTTTATCCACGTCAGGCAAGATTTCAGATATACGTTTACCTACAATATTCTTGGATTTCAATCCGGTTTGCTCCTCAAAGGCATCATTTACTTCAAGGAACACATAATCAACAGTTTTCCCGTTTTTATCTGTTATAACCTCGTGGAGTGCAATACCGCTGAGACTGTTTTCAAAGAGTTTTCTGTACCGCTCCTCGCTTTCTTTCAGTGATTTTTGTGCTTTATTTTGCTCAGTGATGTCCTCCATCGTTCCCTCATAGTACAGTATATTACCATCTGAGTCTCTGAACGCTTTTGCACTCTCCCGTACATAAATTTCCTTACCGTCATTCCGTTTCCAGACAGACTCGAGTCCTTTAACTTTGCCTTTCTCTTCCATCATTTTTTTGAATTTGGAGCGAGGAAACCCGGCTTCGAAACCCTCTTCTTCCAAGTTGCGTTGAGCCAGTTCTTCAAATGAAGAAAAACCGAGCATCTCTATCAGTGCCGGGTTTGTCATAAGAATCCGTCCATCAGGTGTGGTACGATAAATACCTATTGTTGCATTCTCGTACATACTGCGGAATCTTTCTTCGCTTTCTTTCAATTCTTCTTCTGCTTTTTTTTCCTTCTCCTCCAGTTCTAGGTTATACAGTGCAAAGGAAACATCTTCGGAAACCTCTCTGAATAAACTCTGCTCTTCCTCATCAGTAACAAGTTCTTTGAGAATGGAAACAGACAGCAGTCCGTAAATCTTTCCTCCGTATTCCAGGCGGATGGTCATGGCTCTGCCTCCAGGTTCTTTTCCCATAAGTGGGCAATCTCTGCACTCGGATTTGGTATCCTCGATTACTACAATTCCCGGTTGTTCAAGTGCCCTTTTACCGCATTCGTTCAACTTGCCTTCCTTAAACTGTTTCTTCAATGACGCAAAATCCTTACCTAATCTGCCTTCTGCAAATAGGATTAACTTTTTATTTTCATCGAAGAGTGCAAGCCATGCGGCGTCATAGCCACGTGTTTCGACTAGATTCTTACAAATGCTTTCAATCAGTTTATCCCTGTCCTTCTCCTTGACGATAAGCTGATTGACGCCACGGATGGAACGAAGAACAAGATTGAGATGTTTTATTTTTTCTTCGGCTTTCTTGCGTTTGGTGACGTCTGTGAAAACACCATAAGTATATTTTTCTCCGTTTTCTTCATGTACAACACTTGCTACATCATGCAACCAAATCCACTCACCATCTTTTCTTTTGATTCTGTATTCAACATCAAACTTCTCTCCCTTATAAAATAATGCCTGGAAAGCTTTTTCCACTTCTTTTAAATCGTCATGGTGTATTCTTCCAAGCCAACTACTATAACCATCTGCGTAAATTTCTTCAGGAGTATAGCCATAAATTTCCTTTATGTTTGAGCTTACAAAAACAGTATTGCCTTTCTCACTGCTTTTCCATAAAACAGACGGAGCATTGTCAACAAGCAAGCGGTATCTTTCTTCGCTTTCTGCCAAGGTTTTCTGTATTTCCTTGATTTCCGTAATATCCTTTGAATAATGTATGATTTTCTCTATATTGCCCTCTTCATCAAGAACGGGAGAGACGGTGACAAAGGAGGTGCCATCCAATATTTCCATCTCCATTTGTTCAATCTCTGCATGTTTTGACTGCAATAGTTTTTCAAGCGGACAATCCTTGGGGGGTTTTTTTGTACCGTGAATCAGTTCATAGCATTTTTTCCCCACAACATCCTCCTTTTTCAGTCCCAATGCTTTAAGGGCGGCTGGATTGGCATCCAATATGGTATGGTCGAGCGAGAGAATAAAAGTCGGGTCGCAGATGGAATTGAAAATGTTTTCCCAGTCATCTTTTGCCTTGTGTGTTTCATTTCTACTTTTTCCTTTATCTTCATCCTTCATTTTTACCTCCCTTCAATTTTATCACGATAACAACCCCCTTGGGCTTGTTATCCTCGATATGAATACTGCCGCCATATCTCTCTATTATATGTTTCACGATATACAAACCCATGCCCGTTCCTCCCGTCTCTCCGTATTTGAAGCGCTCATCAAATACTTTCTCTTTTATTTCATCGGGAATGCCTTTGCCGTAATCTGCTATCCGTATCTCGCAGGATTTGTCTTTGTTCTCAATAGTTATATCTATTCTATCTGTCTTTCCATGAACAACGGCATTGCGGATTATGTTGTCAATGACGGAATGAAATGCATCGTCAGCCATGACTGTACAATCTCCCGTGATATTGGATTTAACATCATAATCCTTGACTGCTCTCTTTACTATTCCCTTTATTTTATACTCTGCCAATTCACCACCAGAGACAGCCAATACCTCAACTCCCCTCATTTTCTGTATCAGTTCAACACCGTTGTCTAAGCGTTTGAGTGTTTTGTCCAAATATTCTTTATCTCCTTCCTCGGCATAAACGTCAAGGAAACCTCTGGCAAGTTGTAAATCATTGAGTATGTCATGACGCATGATTTTGTTTATTATTTGCAATGCTTCATTAAGATGTTTTATTTCCTTCTCGTTTTGCTTTCGTTCGGTGATATCCTTATACAACGTTACAGAGCCTATAAGTTGACCTTTGATTTTAATCGGGGCCGTGGACACAGAGACCGGAATTAATGTTCCATCCTTTTTCTTTCTAACAGTGTCATGGTGAATGTATCCTTCCTCAACTTTTTTGTCCATCAGCTCTCCCTCTTCAATCTTGTCCTCTGGCACTATTATATGGTTAATATTCTTGCCTTTGACTTCATCAGATGAATAACCAAAAATCTCCGTAAAACGAGAATTGACATCCAATATATTGGAATCCCCATCCAGATAGACGGCAGCTTCGGGATTTTTCATGAACAATCTCTCAAATTTTTCCCGGCTTTCCTTCAATTCAACCATCTTTCTCTTAACCTGCACTCTTGATACTACGCCCACAAATAAAAGAAAAATTAATGCTACACTGCCGACCAGCAATACATTTTTTACCCATTCGGGAATTACTTCAACAGATTCCTCGCCAAGTTTTCCACCCAGATATTTGTCTATTGATTGATAATAAATCGAATTCTCGTCTTCCTTTAGTTCTTTCATATGATAGTCAATCCTCTCGATGAGATACGGATTCATACTTGCATTCTTCGGGAAGGCAAAACAAAGTTCTATTGGACTGAAAATTATTGGGCTTCTATCGATTTCGTATTTACTTTCAAATTTCATGCCAAAAAGTCGGTTCACAACTCCTGCATCCACACTTTTGTTTTCTGTAGATTTAAGAGCATCTGCATATTCCTTAACTTCGACGAAAGTGCAATTTATATCGAACTCTTCCATAAGTTTTCTAATCCCTTGAGGGCCCACATTGTAAATGTCATTTGTAACAACGGCTATTCTCTTATCTTCCAAGTCAGGAAATGTCTGGATTTTGGATCCTTTCTGAATATAGAGTCTCCCCCAGTTGACAAGAACGGTCTCATTTGTATAATCATATATCTTGCTTCTCTCCTCAGTGTAAGCTATATCTGTCAGTATGTCAATACTGCTATTTTTCAAGCGGGCCAAACATTCATCCCAGGTTCCATGAATATATTCAATTTCCCACCCTTCTTCATCCGCAATATACTCTAAAATATCAGCATATATGCCCTTCACTGTTCCGTTCATACCAGCAAATATCAGTGGTTCGTTTTCATACACCCCTACTTTCACCGTAGTGGCTTCATCTGCAGAGACAATTGCAGAAATAAAAGTGGTACTGGATATAATCAAGCAGATGGCCAATATTAGGTATCTTTTCATTTTTACCTGCCGCTCCATGTTATTTATGAACTTCCCTCCCTTTATTTATATCCTCACTTTATATAATAAATTATCGGTAAATATTATATATGGTATTTTGTAAAATTCCCTCTTCCGCATCTCACTTCTTTAATCCCATCACGAAAACCGCTCCTTTCGGCTCGTTATCCTCGATGTGAATCTTTCCGTTAAATTTATTAGTCAATCTTTGCTTATTGGATGATGAAAAAGTTTCTGCCCGTATTAGCGGTAATCTCACTTCTTATTGCCCTCCCTCTGTCGGGCTGCATGGAAAAGAAGGCGACAGAGGGGGCAATTATTGCAAGAAGCTTCTGGGCAGAGATATACGAGCCGGAGGTAAATATTTCCAACATAACATCCGGCAGTCTTCCAGATGTAGACATCCACTACTCAAAGGTGGGCGAAGGAAAAGAAAAGATAGGCATAGGTGACCAGATTTTTCTGTGCTACAGTATCTATACGAAAAACATGGCAGGATTTAATGGTAAGGCTTACTGCATCATTGACGGCAAGACGCTCTCGCCATTAGACGCAGATCATGAATATCTGCCCGTCTCTCCCGAGCAATCATCACAGTTTGGGTTACCCTCTCTTATGGGAAACGAGGCAAAAATTTCACCCGAGGATGTTCACACTTTCAAGTGGCCCTACAGATTTTCCCGTTACGGCAATTACACCGCTGAGTTCTATGTCGAGAACAGCAATGGCACCGCATGCGGCACGATAGAAAGAAATTTCACCCTCGAATATGCAGACCAGAATGACAGCAGATGGGGTTTCATTCTGACAGTCGACCCGCAAGGCGATGAAGTCGCATCATGGAAGGATGGTGCAATGGTTTTCGACCTGCTATGCCATCGCTACGATTTTCCCCGCCAGAATGTTATATACCTGTCCAACGGATGCGCAACCAGGGATAACGTCCTCGATTGCATGAACTGGCTTGCGGGCCATACTGACAGCAATTCAAAGATTGTTTTCTGGGCTTCCGGGCACGGGGGGCTGGAACTGAACGGCGACGATGACAGAGAACCCATAGACGGAAAAATAGAGTTGTGGAGCGGCAACCTTTATGACGGTGACGTTGCAGACTTTTTTGCATCTTCAAATTCAATGAACATCCTCTCCGTGGTGGACACCTGCTTCTCCGGAGAATTCGGCGGGCCCGACGACCTTGAAAGTGTATTCGCTCATTTTGGTTCAGGAAACAGAGTTGAAGATGAAGGCAGAATTCTTGTCACATCCTCTACAACATTCACGAGAGCAAAGGCGACAGATGACGGAGGTGTCTTCACCATTCTAATGACCGGGGCACTCAAAGGCATAAAGGACAGACTGGGCACCACGGCAGACAGCAACGATGACGGAGAAATATCTGTTGAAGAGGCAGGATTCTGGGCAGTATTCCATTGTTATACCCGTCCTTTGTCAGGCTTTCCAGAATTGAATGATTGCTATTTGGGGGACATGTATCTGGGAAAATGAACATAAATCTGGTTGCATCAGATTCATCGGGCGTTCGCTCCATGGCAACTGTCGTTGAGACAGATGATGCCTGCATTTTTATCGATGCGGCTGCCGCATTGGGTCCTTCCCGTTACGGGTTGCCGCCGCACCCTGTTGAACTGGAGGCACTGGAAAAAGCATATGGGGAAATCGAGAGAATTGCAGGAGGCTGTGATTTTTTTGTTATCACCCACTACCATTACGACCATTACCTGCCCGACGGGAAATTTTACGAGGGAAAGAAGGTGTTTGCCAAGAGTATTGACAGTGATATAAACAAGAGCCAGAAGGAAAGAGGCAGGCTTTTTGCGGAAAGATTTGACGGCAAAAGCAAGATAATGTACTGCGACGGCACGGAACATAAAATAAACAAAACAAAGATAAAATTCTCTCCCCCGTTTCCTCATGGGCCAAGGGGGACAAGACTGGGCTACGTGATAATGGTTACAGTCGAAGAGGATGATAAAGTGCTGTTCACATCCGATGTGCAAGGGCCTGTGGACGAGAAAGCTACAGAGTACATAATCCATCAAAAACCCGATGTGATTATAGCGGACGGCCCTCCTTCGTATCTACTTGGCTGGAAGTTTTCCATGGATAACCTGAAAAAAGCAGAGGGAAACATGCTCGAGATAATGAAGCAGACAGAATGCCGACTCGTTCTCGACCACCATCTTCTGAGGGATTTGAAATACAGTGAAAGAATGCCCCTGCTTTATAGTATGTACGGCGACAGAATACAGACATTTGCAGAGTACAACGGCAAGAAAAATAGTATGCTCGAGGCAAGACGGAAGGAACTGTGGAATAATCACGGGCACTAATACATCGTAAAATAATTATTGCCGGAATGGATTACCGCCATGAAATACAGCGGGGAGGAAAACAAAATCGGCGGGGTGGTCGGGGCATTAAGAACAGTCCTCCTTTTTGTGATAACCGTATCGGCTTATGCACTGGGGATATTCCCTCTGCTGTTTCTTTGTTATGAGATATTGAAATGGCTTGATTTCAGCAATCCATTCTATCTTCTGTTGCTGTCTTTTTTCATCGTAACGGGCTACATTATTCTTCTTTTTTCCCTTATCCTCTCCACGGCTTTTTTCATAAATGTTTTCAACCTCAAATACACAGAAGGCACTTACAGAAAAACCCTGGACGACAAAATGGCATTTAAGTATACTGCCTACTTCGCTCTCTACTACCCCACATACAAGCTAATAAACCTGTTTGTACTCCCCCAGATAAAGTCCTTCTATCTCTCACTCATCGGATGCAGGATAGGCAAAAATGTTTTTCTTGCTGGAGAGGAATGGTTAGACCCCTGCCTGGTGGAAATAGGCGATAACACGATGATAGGTGGGAGAGCAATTATTCTTGGACATATCGCCGAGGAAAATCTTATATTGTGCAGGACAAAGATCGGGAAAAACTGCCTTATCGGGGGTGAGACTTTTATAATGCCGGGCGTCATCATAGAGGATAACGTCGTCGTTGGGGCAAAGACGATGGTTCCCAAGGGCATGATTCTGAAAAGAGGAAAAACCTATGTCGGCGTGCCCGCAAGACCGATAAACTGATACGTTCCTCCCAAGTCATCAAATAATTTTCCTTCCGAATGTCATGAACCCCGTATGCATGATTCCTTTGGGCACCGGATGCGTATACCCCCCAATAGATTTCCATTCCCGCTGTATCGTTTCTATCGTTTTCATGTACCCGAATCCTTCCTTTTCCATCTCGCCGCGCACGTTAATCTGCTGTTCAACGTGAGGTGAATACACCACAAGCCATCCCCCGGGATTCAGACGTTCATATGCCTTATGCACAATTTTTTCGACTCCTTTCATATCAAGTGTTATCAAATCAATACTGTCCTCGACAAAATTTTCGATATCCTCGTTTTTTACCTCGACGATTTCTTCCATGCCGCAAATCTCAACATTTTTTCTGGCCTTATCGTAGAATTCCTTTCTCCGCTCGTAGGTGTATACTTTGCCCCCACTGCCGACAATGTGCCCCAAAAAAATTGCAAGGAAGCCGGAGCCGGAGCCGCCGTCGAGGCATCTCCACCCCCCGCCAGCACCCGTGACGGCCACAATCTGGGATGCGTCTTTTGGCATGATTATCTGTGCCCCTCTCCTGCACTTTTCGAGCAGATCGGTAAGAGTGGGTTCCAGGACAACAAATTCCTCGTTTCCGGCAACCAGTATCTCCCCTATTTTTGCCCCGCTTGCATCCACCCTGCCGACGTGCGTGTTAACGACGCCTCTTTTCGTAATAAATTTACGGCCCCTATTTAATAGAAGTATATATTCCGACATATTCTTTTACCTCTTCAACTGCTTTTTCAGCCTCCCCGCCCTTTAATTTTCTCGGATAATTATACATGGGCCCCACCACTCTTTCGTTGTAGAACGGGCGGTTGCATGACGGGCAGCCCGATGTGAGAAATGCATTTTCATATCCTTTGTCTCGGGGAATTAGCATCTTGTGTATCCTGCCGTCCCTGAAAACAAATCTTCCCTCGCCTTTTTCAATCAGGTACCTGGCAATCTGGAGAGTATGATATCTTCCTATTGCAGGGGGAGAGCCACCTTGAACGGGCGTATAGGCAAACAGAGCAATCCTTATCCCTTTTCGGTACAGCCACCGCATCATGTTTACAGCATCCTCGTCGCTTTCTCCGAGCCCGATGATAATATGTGCGGTCACATTTCCGAAAACATCTTTTGCTATGTCCAGCCATCGCAGATATTCATCCCATGACGGAACACGACTCTTCCATTTATTGAACAGCTTCTCGGTGCAGCAGTCGAGCCCCACTCCCACCCTCTCCACTCCAGCTTCCCGCATTCTTTCCATACTTTTCCTGCTTGCCGGGTTCATTGAAACTGAAATCGGAATTCCGTACAAACTCATTGCCCCGGCGGCTTTCACTATGTCATCGACAACTCCTTCATAGTACAAACTCTGGATGCATATTCTGCCTGCCTTTCCATCAATATTACAGAGAACATCATCAAGAGGAAATGGCGGCCATCTCACTCTTGACAAAAAATCTCCGCCCTGTGTGCAGTAACCACATGTCCCGTTGCATTTCTCCCCGACCATGAAATAAAGGGTTGTAGGCATCACCTCCGTCTTCCACTCCCTCAATCCCAGCATCGACGCCGTTGCCGCAGAAACACGTATTTTATTCATCATATCCTTCCTTCCCGACCATTGGAACAAATGCACAGCCCCCTAAATTTTTTTGGGTTATATCCCCATTTTTTTCCGTGAGAATGAGGTCGCATACCGCCCCCCCAATAGGCAGAATCATTTTCCCGTGCGGCAAAAGATGCTCCACAAGCATTGGCGGGACGGAGGGAGCCGCACATGTGGCATATATTCTGTCAAAGGGACTGTATTCGGGCAGACCTAGTGAACCGTCTCCGATAACGATTGTTACATTTTCTATTCCCATCTCTTTAAAATTTTTTCTTGCTTTCCCTGCAAGTTCTGTTATCCTTTCAACCGTATAAACGTGTCCCTCCTTTGCCACCTTTGCCGTAATTGCAGCATGATAACCTGTACCCGTGCCTATTTCCAGTACCCTGCTATCTCCTTTCAGGTTCAATGCCTCGGTCATTATCGCAACCATGTGGGGGGCAGAGATCGTCTGGCCATATCCTATTCCGAGAGGAGTGTCATTGTATGCATATTTTTTTTCTCTCTCCGGAATGAACATCTCTCTCGGTATTTCCCGCATGGCATCTATCACGTTCTTGGACGAGAGATAACCGTTCTGCATGAGTCTTCTAAGCAGCAGTTCCTTCTCCACGTAAAGGAATTTTAAGTCTGTATATATACTATGCTGGCATTGCTATTAAGTAATCTTTTGTATTATGTCCGGTAGTTCCAAATTTACAGGTGAAAAATTCCCGTGTCAACTTCGAGGGTGATAACGGCTATTATTGCCCCTGCATCTGAGTCGCCGTCAAAAGTATTGCTTGATATCATATTTCTATATGTTTATTCTGTTGAATACTGAATGCTAACTTATTATTTTTGCAAATTTTTATATCTTCTTTTTCCCAGCATTAATTCATCTAAATAGTCAATAATCTGGTTTGCATTATCATATTTTTTTGATAATAAAAAATAATTCATTATAGCTTTTCTCACATAAGTATCAGCCAATTCGATGAAACCAGACAGTGTATATTCCTCTGAAATGATTTTAATTTTTTGCTTTTGTTTACGTTTTCCATGTATAGCATTGCTCCTGATTAGGTACATTTTTTTTGCAAATAAAAATATTTTCTCTCTCTCTAAAAAATTATTTCCTATCAAATATGCAAACCTAGTAGCAAATTTATAAGTTAACCCTTCTGTCTCTCCTCCCTTAAGAATGAGCCCTTCCAATATACTACAAAATGCACAAACTCTATCATAAGATATTTTCCAATATGACATACTATATCCTAAAAGGGATGACCAAAAATTTTTAAATTTCTCAAATACTCTTGGGTATAGCCCCAATAGATTATTGAAAAAATCAACAAATTGTTCACGTTCCTTAGCTTTTAATTGATAATGTTCATGTGTGCGAAAACTAACTAGACTAAAACTCCATGATGTCAGTTCAATATCTAGTTCATCTTCATTATATCGAAAAGTTTCGAAAAAACATACTTTTCCTTTTTTAAATAACTGAATTATGACTTCAAATAAAAAAAGAGGCATTTTTCTCCTCTTAGCTTCAGAATAGGTGATATACTCCCCGCCATGAATGGCGGGGAGTATATCACCATAATCATTTATTTCAATCTCTTTCATCCAGCAATCAAAAAAATGTAGCGGCATTAAATAGACTTCATCTTTCTGCCTTTTACGACGAATTTTTTTTGTTTTATTTTCCTCTGGCACCAAATAAGTAATCTAATATATGAACTTTAATACTTTCGTTCAGTTTTATAGTTGTTCCAACTCTGAGAGCGATAAGACTCGCCTGTAACACTGGGTGATAAACTTTAAAATCAAAAGTTATCGTGCTTTATCCATATCCAATTTTCTTCATCAACACCACATTTTTCACAAGAGCTTATATTTCCGTTTAAGTCTATAAAGATTTCATTTAATGCTTCTTCTGGTGTTTCCCAAGTAGTCGCAGAATCATATGGATTTGGCATGTATTTCTTGGAAGAAGTTGGATAATGACTGACTTTTCCCATATATCCACCATCTATTGTTTCCAAAATCTTAATCTCATCTCAGCGAGAAATCCCCAACCTTTAGGTAGGGGATGAATCGCGTGCACGTTTTTTTAGCAAGGCTTTTCAGATAATATTTGTTTTGAATTTTGGACAGGCGCACCCGCTAAAG
>Ga0315549_1000460_pt1 | contig 48666 bp, 76 predicted proteins | sample SalMarSW160200MG_FD_203101 | JGI IMG/M metagenome (GOLD analysis project Ga0315549, IMG submission 203101) | Salt marsh sediment microbial communities from the Plum Island Ecosystem LTER, Massachusetts, United States - Salt Marsh Sediment SW1601-200 ...
TGGATAACAAAAGTAAAGAAATTGTCCGCCAAATGGCCAGAGAATTCGGTTACCAGATCTGGGCGGAAGAGGTGGATGACACTGGTACAATTGGATTTTATATCGAAAATGGAGAAATAAAAGCCGAAAACGAAGATGCACCGTTTTAACGTGAAAAATAATATTAGGAGATTATTACTGTGGTAAACAGAAAAGAGATAGACAGAAGATATTATCTTGGACATAAAGAAAAAATAAAAGAAAAAAATAAAAAATTCAGAGAAGAAAATCCTTTATATTCTAAAGAATGGTGGAAAAATAATCGTAAGAAACAAAGAAAATATCGAAAGGAATGGAAGGAAAAGAATATAAAGAGAGCAAAAGAAATCTGGGATAAACACTATATGGAAAATATTGCAAATATAAGAGTGAGAGATAAAAAATTTAAAAAGGAGAAATACCACAATGATTTAAGTTATCGTATTAACGATTTAATGAGCAGGGCAATAAGACATTCTCTAAAAGGTAATAAAAATGGTAAACACTGGGAAAAATTAGTTAAATATACAACAGAAGACTTAATCAAACACTTAAAGAAAACAATACCAAAAGGATATAACTGGCAAGACTTTTTAAAAGGTAAATTACATATTGATCATAGAATACCTAAGAGTATATTTAATTTTGATAAACCAAATCAAATCGATTTTCAGCGATGTTGGGCTTTGGAAAACTTAAGATTATTACCTGCAAGAGAAAATCTAATAAAAAGTAATAAATTAATAAGACCGTTCCAACCTGCATTAAAAATCTAAAAATTGGGGAGGAAAATTAATGAGTCTAAAGTCTATTGCTAAATACAGAGCAAGAAAAAACGATACTAGTATTAAAGAAGAAATGAAATGGCTTAAAGCAAAAGAACAAATCGATTATGAAAAATTATTTGGGGCCGAAGTAAAGATAAATAAATACGGCCGCAAAATAAAAAATTTAGGAGGTAATTTTAAATGAATAATACGGGTGGCACAAATTTTTTTAAACGATTTACTAAGATTGTAGGTGAACATCCTATTAGCAGTATCCGGAGATTAACCTGGAAAGGCAAAATCCGGCTGGGGATAAAGGTCCCTACTATAGCAAAAGATAAGGATGGAAAATATAAGAAGGATCAGAATGGGGATCCCCTACAGGCAAGAGATAAATATGGAGAATTGGCATTTCACCCTAAAGATGTCCCTTACTTTGTATGCCCTAAGGAAGTTAAGACAATGTTCGGAGAAGAACCCACTGAATTAAAAATTGCATTCCCCTTATCCGGATTAGATGAAAATGGTTTGCCGGATATCGGGGGTCTGTTTCCCCAAGCCTATAAATGGTATGGAAGCTCCAGGGGACTCAAATGTGTGGGGAATGGAGAAAGGGCAATGAGGGCAAACGAAAAAGGGGTTTTTGAAGAAGTGGAATGCCCCTGCGATAAGTTTGGCCAAAAGGATGGCTGTAGTAAGCGGGCCAGCCTTTTCTTTTTTATCCCCGATATATCAATGGGTGGTATTTATGTAATTGATTCCGGCTCCTGGAATACTATGGTTGATGTCCAGAGTGGGATTTACCTGGCTTTAGAACTACTAAAAGATCCTATAACTAACCGATATAACAGTATTACAATGTTGCCTTTTAAGTTAAGGCGAATGCAAAAGGAGACCCAGCACGAAGGTAGAAAAGATAAGCACTGGCCTTTAACCTGTGAATTGGATTTGCCTATACCGGAAATAAAAAAGATTAGGGAAGGTCAGACATTATTCTTAGGCCAAAAAAGAATATACCAGCTCCCTGATATTCCAGACGAGAATCCTAAATCAGATAGTGAAAAAGAGGGGGCGGTAATCATTCCAAAGAATGAAGAAGAAGCAAAAAATTTAGCAAAAAAACAATCAAAGGAATTCAAAAAAGAACTTAAAGAAACTGAAGCAAAAATAGCAGAGAAAAAAGAAAAATTGGCCAAAGAGACCGAAGAATCAAAAGACCAGGAAGCCCAGCTAAAGAAGGATCGGGAAGAAGGAAATGGCAAACTCAAATCTTATCAAGAATCGAAAAAAACTTATAAAGAAAAGGTTAAAGAAGAAACTAAAATTTTACTGGTTATATCGAAACAGGCTCAAAAGGCCGGGATTGATTCCTTCGATAAGCTGGTTAAGTTCGCTGTAGATATGGGAATATTTAAAACCATGCTTAGCGAACATCTGGCCAGAAAGGTTTTAACTTCTAATAAAGATAAATATAATCAGCTCATGAAAGCCCTGGAACCACCCACCGAAGATGATAAAGAAAAATTGGATAAGATGTTTGAAACATTTAATAAGGCGGGTTTAGATACCTGGAAAGAGATTGCCTGGTTTGCCTGTAAAGCCAATGTAAAAGAGCCGGGCAGTCCAATTGAGGAATTGAAACAAATCTTACTTGATAACCCAGAAGCAGTAGAAAAAATAATAGAGATGTCGAAAAGTGAAGAAGAACAGGAAACTGCTAAAGAGAATATCTCGGATAACAAAAAATCACTTGAAATAATCAATAAGGATGCACCTTTCCCAGACGAAGAAATTGCTGATGAGGATATACCGTTTTAAAACGGCCGTGAACGGAAGATAACCATGTTTATCTTTTTAGGCCTGGGGGAGTAGGAATGGGCATGCAATTAAAGCTACTTCCCCGCTGTTATTATATTTTATATTTTATCAATTATATTAAAAATGGAAGAGGATAAATGAATGAAATATTTTATGGAGAGTGAAGATGAGGATGGAGTTTCTACCATAGATGGCTATATGGATAGGATAATAGACGGAGAGGATGAAGAAATAGAATTATTTGAAATGAAAAGAGATATTGGTGGACAAATGTGGTGTGATGAGGGTTTTGAATTTGTGGAAAAAGGTGATTGTGGTAAATGGTGTCTCTCCTATAAACCTTGTAACGGGAAAAGTGGAAGATGTAGAAATTTAAAGAATGGGTTTATACGAACAGGAAGAAAATTCTTCTTAACAAAAAATGGATTAAAGAAGATAGAATGAAAAAACTAATAATCATAATTGAAATTATAATATTAATCTTATTAATTTATATCGCTATACCAAAACAGGGGAATGGAGAAGAGCCTAAATATTTTATCTTAGAATCTACCGGATACTATCCTGGTCCGGAATCATGCGCACCCTTTAATGATGGCTTTACTGCCATAGGCGATGTGGCTGGCAGGGGCTGTATTGCTATAGATCCTAATGCTGGAATTTTAAAAATGGGGCAAAGAGTATTTGTAGAAGATTATGGTCATGGAAAATGTAACGATGTGGGCCAAGCTATTAAGGGTTGGAAAATTGACTTATGTTTCGATACGCTTCAAGAGGCGAAAGATTGGGGTAGGAAATTAGTTCATGTATACATAATTGAGGAGAAATAAATAATTATGCCATATAAAGATAGAAATAAAAAAAGAGAAAGTGATAAACGATATAGAGAAAATAATCGAGAAAGAATAAGAGAAAGAGAAAAGCAATATTATAAAAATAATCAAAAAGAAATAAAAGAATATGCGAAATGCTGGCGTAAAAATAATTCCGAAAAAATAAAAAAAATATATAAAAGATATTATAAAAATAATTATGAAAGAGTAAAAAGATTGGCAAGAAATTGGCAGAGAAATAAAAATAGAACAGATTTGAAATTTAACCTTAATTGTAAAATAAATAGAATGATAAATCATTCATTAAAAGGTAATAAAAATAGTAAGTGCTGGGAAATTCTCGGATATGACAAGGCTGACTTAATTAAACGTTTAAAATTTACTTTACCCGAAGGCTATAATTGGAATGATTATTTAGAAGGTAACCTTGAAATAGATCATATTATACCGAAGAGTATTTTTAATTTTACTAAAACAGAAGATACTGATTTTAAGTGTTGTTGGAATCTGAAAAATTTAAGATTATTACCAGCGAAAGAAAATCGTATTAAAAAAGATAAATTAATTAAATCTTTTCAATTAGCATTAAAAATATAAAGAGTGGGGTCGGAAACTGACAAAGGTTTATGTGATTGAAGGAATTGAATAATGTGTGATTGTGTAAACGTTAAAATGGGTAGTTATGATAATCAAATTACATTAAAAATACCTAATGGTGAGTTGATGGGAATTGATAAATGTATAGCTGACGAAATTAAATATTTATGGTCATTAAAAATTAATACGAATGGTTGCTGTTGTGGACACAATATTAATAAGGGCTATATAGGTGTTGATGATAAAGATATTGAGTTCATGAAAAAATTAGGATACAAAATAATAATATTCAAAAACGACCTAGGAAATGAAAATCATTTTTATCCTAAAAGTCATAAAGATAAAAATGGAAAATTGGAATATATGCACTATGAAGGAGAATAAAAATGAAAAAATACAGGCTGCAAGAAGGCCTTGCCTGGATATGCTTCCGGTGCGGGAAGAAGATCCTTAATTTAGACGATATGATTATGTATGATCATAGACTTTATCACAAGAAATGCGCTTTAACTTTACTGGATAAAATAAAGAAAAAATTATTTGGGGATAAAAGATAACCATGACAAGCGGTGTATATAAACGTATCAAAAGGAACAAACGGGGGATTTATAAGACTAAATTTCGTAGATCTGTAGAAGAATTAAGAGAATTTACTAAAGAGAATGACATCAAACTTTTGGATCTGCTGAAATATATGAGAAGAAGAAATGATAAAAAGATTCAAAAGGAAACCATAGATGTCAAAAATAATTCTTGATCTTTGTGGCGGGACCGGAGCGTGGAGTAAAAAATATAAAGATAAATGGGGTTATAGCCAAGCGAAAGATATAAATATAAATGAAATAAAATGTTTTAAAAGAAATTGTTTCAGACCACACGATTGGAATCATGATGGGCATTTAGTTTGTATTACTAATGCTAATTTTGGATGTCCAGAGGATTGGAAGAAAAGATGAAAACATTAGAGAATATTTACGAATGGGTAATTATAGTTTTGGCAATATTTATTCTCGTAATACCCGAAATAGCTTATAGTTGCTTGCTTAGAACGAGGGATAAACTGGAAGATATTATAGGGGAACTATAAAAGTTATATAAATAAACTATAAAAAAAGAGGGGAGAACTATAAATATGACCTATAAAGAATTATTTGCGGTAACAGATCTATTAAACGATATCAGGGAAGACCGGGAAATTAAAATTCACAATAATACCAGGATAGATTTAATGGAAGTAGAGAATTATTTTAAGAACTTGATTGCCGATATAGACAAGAAGAAAGTAAAAAGTAAAGATCCGGTTATGTACTACCGATTAGCCATTGAGGTTAATAAATAAAAAGGGGTGAATCCCGGCGATCCGGCTTTCTCTCCAGGGTTCTCCGGATTGCCGATCCCTGCTCCTTTGACCATATTTCAGGGGGGCAGGGCTGATTAAAAAAGGGGGAGATGATGCCTTTGATTGTGGTTTAATATTTCTTTATGTAAGAATGACTAAAGTGTCGGGGGCAGGTTTTTGTGGCTATTTTACCTGTCCCCAGAAAAAGGAGATTAATTAAATGAAATTTAAATTAGGTCAAAAAGTAAGATATAGAAGAATAACCAGAAAAAGAAAGATAGATCAAAAGTATTGGGAGTTTGACGATTTTAAGGAATATGAGGAAAAACATCTGAAAAGAAGGGAACTTGTTTATCTAGATAAAGAAATTAATGGCTATGTCGTAGGCAGAAGAAAGTTAGTCTTTTATACAATATTCGAAGCAGTAAGAGAAGAAGGGGATTTCTTAGAACCTAGGGCCGAATGGGTAAAAATAAAAAGACAAGAATATGGATTTGCTTATTTGGTTGCCTATACTATGGGCAAAACTGATTATGTTTTAGAAAAAGATTTAAGAGGGGTTAATTAAAATGACAAATCATGTCTGTAGAGGGCACAAACAAATTTACAATCAGGATATTTGGAATATCATCAAAGAACATGTAGGTGCTTTTAACGCTATCAGTCAATATGAGATAGTCAATAAATATCTTTACTGGCACAATGATGGAATTACCGATAGGTCGGTCCGCGTGGCAATCAGGGAATTGCGACGGGAAGGCTATCCGATCCTAAGCACCCCGCATAAGCCAGGCGGATATTTTATCCCCTTTACCCACGAGGAAGCAAAAGAGTGGCGGGAGCGTATGCGCAAGAAGGCGATCAAAGAATTAGCGATAATCAATCCGGTATTGAAGGCTTGCAATGAGATGTTTCCACAAAAGGTAAGTCAGTTAGAAATATTCGAGAGGTAGGGTAGAATGGCTAACCCACAAAGAGAAGATGGTCACGTAGATTTAGCTAATGAAATAGTTGAAGCGTTGGCCAAAACATATTTATCGAGTTATGAAAGCCAGATATTGTGGGCTATTTTTAGAAAAACTTATGGTTGGCACAAAAAAATGGATTGGATTACTGGCAGCCAATTGGTAAAAATGACTGCAATATCAAAAAGTCATGTTAGTGAAACTTTAAAAAGATTGATACATAGAAACTTAATTATTAAAAATGGTAATAAATTGGGATTTCAGAAGGACTTTGAAAAATGGGAAAAGTTCCCTAAATGGGGAACTATTAAAAAGTTCCCTAATCAGGATAAAAAGTTCCCCAAACAAGGAACTGGAGTTCCCCAAATAAGGAACAAAAAGTTCCCCAAACGGGGAACCACAAAAGAAACTAAAAGAAACTATACAAAAGAAAATATACAAAAGGTACAAAATCAGCCTTTTAAATCATTAAATAAGAAAAAGAAACCGGCCAATGAAATAGAATTCGATTTTGTATTATGGAGCTGGCATGGCATAGATCAGGATATTAAAGACCGGTGGGGAAAAATCTTCCCTAATACCGATATAGAAATAGAATTAAATAAGATCCGGGTACATTTCAAAAAGCATCCCGAATACGAAAAGATAATAAAGGAAAAATTTCATAACAATTACTCGATATATATATTTGATTGGCTGGCAAGGGCAGAAGAATATATTGAAGAAAAAAAAGGGGAGATAAAGATTAATGAGTAAAAATCTTACTGGAGCAAAGATCAAGGCTGAAAAGGAAAAAATAATAAAAATGTATAAAGACGATATCCCAATATTAAATATTGCCAAAGAGTATGGAGTCGTCTCAACTTCTCTATGGCGACATTTAAAAAATTGGGGTGTGACAGTAAAGCGGAAAGTATATCAAAGGAAAAAGAAAAAGGTTGATAATCCTAAGCAAAAGATCAGTCCAGAATTACAGGCCAAAAGGGAGTATAACACTAGGATAAATAATAAACATATAAAATTTTTTAATACTATTGATACCGGTAAAGATAAGTTTTTGGTCCGGAATATATTAAAAAAGGAGAGGGCGATTGCAAATGAGTAAAAATAAAGAAAGGAGAAAATAAACAATGAGACCTAAGATTAATTTTGAATCTAATTTTTCTAAAACTATAGTGGAAAGGGTATTTGATGAGTCTGAATTTATGCTAAGAAACAATGCAACCCTAAAAACTACTGCTCTAAAATTTAAAGTATCTACAACTACCGTTTGGCGGGATATGAGAAAAAGGCTACTACTCATAAACCCGGGTCGATATGAAGATGTAGATTATTTTATCGATTCCCACAAAAAAGGTGTTTAACATGAAGAAATCAAAAATCTTAAAAAAGAAAAAATGGCTCAAAAATAGACAAAGAGAAAAGAAAAACAGAAAACAGCAAAATTATGAATCTAAAACATACAAAGGAACCGGGCCATTTAATCTAACTCAAAATATAATAAGGAGAGAACAAGAGGAAAAGGAACAAAAGGAAATTTTATTAAAAATGAAAAAGAAAATATTAGGTTAAAAGAAGGAGATTAAATGAATGAATATAGAAAAAATTAAAGAGGCGATAGAGTTTTTGGAGGAATTTTTGGAATATGCAAGAAAAAATCGGGATATTCCAATACAGGACAGGTATATTCACAGTGGAACATTTTTGGTAAATGATGCGGAAAGCCTTAAACAAGTTATCGCCCTACTCCAGCGTGGCGAAAAGATCGAAGAAGATTTGATCCAATTTTTGGAAAAGGAAAATCCCTATCCCGAAGATGTTTTTTTACCAATTCCAAAGAAAGATTTTGATAAAATAAATGATTTTCTTAAAAAAGAGATGGGTTATCCGATAGATAGATTATCGGGAAATATGGGTAGAAAATTGTATAAATCAATTATAGAGGTTATAAAGGAAGTTATTAAATGAGCTTAAGATGGGGCGAAGAAAAACTAAAAGAATTTAGTAAACCAGTTAAAAAAGCAGAAGAAGTTAATGAGTGGGGTTGGTGGGCGCTTTTTGGCGTAATAGTGATCATGGAGATTCTGTTTGCATTAAAAATATTCGAGAAGATCTGACTATGAAGATCGGTTTATTTGACATAGATTCAAAATATCACAATTTAGCCTTAATGAAATTGTCTACTTATCATAAACGGAGAGGGCACAAAGTAGAATTCTACCAACCTTATTATTCTCTTTATAATCTTGATTATTCTCTGGGCTTTACTACCCGGGGCTGTATTAGGAATTGCAAGTTTTGTATCGTACCGGAGAAAGAAGGGATGATCAAAGAACATGCAGAAGTGGAAGAATTTTTGAATACCAAATCTAATGTAGTGGTTTTATTAGATAACAATTTTCTGGCCCTGCCTTCTCATATTAAAAAATTACAGAAATATATTAACAAAAGCTGGCGAATGGATTTTAACCAGGGATTGGATGCCCGGCTTATAAATAAAGAAAATGCCAAACTGCTGGCCAGAATAAAATATAAGGAAATGATAAGGTTTGCCTGGGATAATATTAAAGATGAAACTGAAATAATAAAAGGATTAAAACTTGTTATTAAGGCCGGGATCAGGCCTAGAAATATAACTGTATATGTCCTAATTGGGTTTGACACTACATTTAAAGAAGATCTTTATAGAATACAAAGATTAAGAGATATTAAGGATGAACGAGGATCAATTAAGCCATACGTTATGAATTATAATAATACGTTAAAGAGTAGAAAATATAAGGATTTTATGAGGTGGGTAAACAACCCCTGGATATTCAAATCTTGCGAATGGGAGGAATATAAAAAATGGAAGTAGCTAAAGGGAAAAGTTAAATGCAAAAACTATTCCAGAGTAGAGATTGGTTATATAATAAATATTGGAATGAGAAATTATCTACATGCCAAATTGCTAAAATATGCAAAGTAACTCATGAAACTATACGAAAATGGTTAATAAAATTTAACATTTCTCGTCGTTCTCGAAAAGAAAACAGCGAAATTCAAAAAAAGCTTTGGCAAAATCCCGATAGTAAATATAATTCATTGGAGTGTAGAAGAAAATTAAGCGAAGCATCGAGAAATAACAAAAATATGTTAGGTAAACATTTTTCAGAGGAAGCAAAAAGGAAAATAAGTGAATCTCTTAAGGGTGAAAAAAATGGTTTTTATGGTAAATATCATACAAAAAAAACGAGACAGATAATAAGTAATACGCATAAAGGTAAAATCCCTAAATGTATTAATTATTATCCAAATGGGATTAGACCTTTCGGAAATGTCAAAAGAGGATATTATAATATTAATGGTAAGAATATATTCTTCAGAAGCAAATGGGAAGCAAATTATTCTTTATATCTTGATTTTCTTGTTAGACAAAAACAGATACAAAGGTGGACTTATGAAGAAAATGTATTTATGTTTGAAAAAATAAAATTAGGAGTAAGAAGTTATAGACCAGACTTTAAAATTTATAATAACGATGGTAGTTCGGAGTATCATGAAGTAAAGGGTTATATGACGCCAAGAAGTAAAACAAAAATTAAAAGAATGGCAAAATATTACCCCAAAATAAGGCTAATTATCATCGATGTAGAAATATATAGAGAGATAAAAAATAAATTGGGTAAGATGTTAAAATTTTATTAAATCTTTTTTGAGGAAATATTAAGCTATAAAGAAATGGAAAAATATAGCAGTCTGATTCCGGGGTGGGAATAATTGATTAAAAGAAATAAGAAATATAAAATGAAAAGGGTAAAAATAAGATGTATAAGATGTGGTAGACCTCTTTTCTTTTCTATCAGCAAAAACCACCAGGAAGGAGGCCCTATAATAGAAATTAAATGCTCAAAAGACCGTTGCGGCGCGATAAATATAATCGATTATGAGAATCCAGATAGATTAAAGGTGAAATTAAAGGAATGAAGAAGGGAAGTCTGAATTGATAGAAGAAAAACTTACACAAGAAGAACTTGAATATTTATATAATCTTGCTGAAATGGATTATAAATATAATACCGTAAAGCATGATGAGAAAAAAATAAATTTTGTGAGCTGGCTAATGGTAAAACTTCGATTGGGAAGTTGGGGAATTTTAAGATTTTATAAAATAGAGGGAAATATAATTGATGGGATAATGAAAAAAGAAATTTGACAATCTATTTTTTTAGTATATAATGTATGTATGTAAAGATATTAAAAAGGGGGAAATAGTAAAATGAAAAAGGAACAACCTATATGCCCAAAATGTAATAGTAAAAATATCATAGCACAAATAAAAACTGGCAAACTTACTTGCAGGCGTTGCGGGTATGTAGGGAAACGAGAAGAGTTTTTTGATTTTAGAATAAAATTAAAGGAAATTAAAAAATGAAAAAGAATTTGTCTATTTTATTATCGGCAAGTATTTTAATATTCTTGATTACAGGAATAGGATTTGCTTTCCAAAATGAACCTGATGGATTTAGAGGGTTGAAATGGGGAGATGCCCCGACAGAGGATATGAAGTTTATAGGTGAAATTAACTCTTCCTATAATTTGTATTATAGAAAAGATGATAAAAAAAATATTGGCAGTGCTAAACTTGATAATATATTTTATCGTTTTAATCTTTATAGTAATCAATTTTATGATGTGTCTGCAACCTTTTTCGGTGAAACGAATTATGATATTCTGAAAATAATCTTTGAGGAGAAATTTGGTGAACCAACACTAAAATTAAAAGATGGTTATTCACTGATATGGAATGGAGAAAATGCGAAAATTTCTTTAACTTTCAATTCAAAAGAATGGAAAGGATTTTTTATGATTATAAGTACGAAAATCCTTCCAGAAAGACCTGAAGATAATAAACAAAAAGAGTTAGAAAAAGCTAAAGACGATTTTTAGACAACGATAATTTCAGTAGATTTGAAGTAATTAAATTCAAATGATATAATTAAAAAAATAGAATATTTGTAGAGCTCCAAAATAGAGAGCCATTTAAAAGAAGTTTAATACTTCTTTGGTGGCTCTCTTTTTTTTATTTTAGGGAGGAGAAATAATGCAATATTTAGAAAATTATAACAAAATGAAATTTGCTATACAGGAATGTTATAGGGTTGATGAAATTAAGTTAATTAGAGATAAGGCTGAAGCATATCGTTATGTAATGATACAGGCAAAGGAAAGTCCTGAATTAATTAGAAAAGCAGAAGAAATAAAATTAAGGGCAGAACGAAGAGCAGGGGAGTTACTGAAAGAACAGGTAAGAAAACCAGAAGAAGGAAGACCAAAAGAAGGGTCAGAGACTCTTACCCTTATTGATATGGAAGTACGCAAAGACCAATCTTCTAATTGGCAAAGAATAGCTTCTATACCCGAAGAGAAATTTGAAGAATATATACAGACTAAAAAAGAGATAACTACTTCCGGGGCTATTAAATTAGCGAGAAAATTGCAAAGGGAAAACGAATTTGAAGGAACTCCTGAATTGCCAAAAGGCAAATATAATGTTATCTATGCCGACCCTCCTTGGTCTTATGGAGATACACTTGTTGAGGGTTATGGTTCAGTTGAGCGTCATTATACTTCAATGACTATACAAGAATTATGTGATTTAGATATTAAAAGTATTGTAGATGATAATGCAGTTTTATTTTTGTGGGTTACTTCGCCATTATTAGAGGAATGTTTTGAAGTAATAAAAGCATGGGGTTTTAAATATAAGGCATCTTTTATCTGGGATAAAGTGAAGCATAACTGGGGACATTACAATTCTGTAAGGCATGAATTTTTATTAATATGTGTAAAAGGTTCTTTCCCTAAACAAAATAAAGAATTGGAAGATAGCGTGATATCAATAGAAAGGTCAAAAGAACATTCAGAAAAGCCAGAATATTTCCGTAAATTGATAGAAAAGATGTATCCGAATAGTAAAAAAGAAGAATTATTTGCCAGACGAAAAACAGAAAATTGGAATATATGGGGAGCTCAAATATGAATAATTACGAAAATTATTCTGAGGAAAAGCGAAATGAGGGAGAAGAATATCAAGATTTTGTAGTTAATAAATTATATGAAATTGGATTGGTAATTGTAACTTATATAAGTAGAAAATATCAATTTACAGAGGGCGAAAATAAAGCAGGACTTGAAATAAAATTTGATGAGAGGCTTGAAGAAACAGGAAATCTTTATATAGAAATAGCAGAGAAATCTAATCCAGATAATGAAAATTATGTTTCCTCTGGGATTTATCGTAAGGATAATTCTTGGCTTTGGGCTATTGGGAATTATCAATTTATATATATATTTAGTAAAAAATATTTAAAACTATTATATGTTTCAAAAAGATATCAAGAAGTTGAAAATAAAACAAAAACATCAAGAGGATTTTTATTACCTACGATAAAAAGTAAATTTTCTCATAAAGGAGATGCAGAAAAATATTCCATTAAAGAAATTATTTGTTGAAAGGAAAAGTAATTATAGAGATGAGGAGAACTTGGAAAGAAAAACATAATGATGTATTAAAAAATAAAAAAGACATTATTAGAAAATATAATAACGATATGCCAATTAAAGAAATAGCCAAAATATACAAAGTATCTACGGGTTGCATAAGCAATAATCTAAAGCTATGGGGAATACGGAAAAAACATGGTATTAAATATATTTTAGGCAAGTTAATTTTAGAAGGTAATTAATTATGAAATTAAAAAGAACTTTGCGAGTACGAAAATTTATAGACGCATATATCGATAATGGTGGCAATGCTACAAAAGCATTTTTGACTATTAATCCTAATGCAAAAAACCCCCGTCAATATGGTTATAGAATGTTACAAAAAGTAGACATTTCAGTATCTGAATTTTTTGATAAAGCAGGGATAACCGATATTCAGTTAAGCAAGAAATTAAAAGAAGGTTTAGACGCTACTAAAGTAATATCAGTAATACCTATTCCACCGAAAGAAGCAAAGCCAGGCACCGGTGATTTACCCGATGCCAATTCCAAAAATATAGAATTTATTGATGTGCCAGATTTCAATGTGAGGGTGAAGTATTTGGATATGGCGTATAAGCTAAAAGATAAATTTCCTTCTGAAAAGCATAAATTGGAAGTTGAAGGAGATATTACAATTAAGGTGAAATTGCCTAAAAATGATTAAAGTTGATATTTCTGATAAGGGACTTTTTAACGAAGTTTATATCCCCTATCTAAAAAACAAGATAAGAACACAAATATATTACGGTGGGGCATCTGCTGGGAAATCGGTATTTATTTCTCAACGGTGCGTAACCGACATTTTAGAAGGTGATAGAAATTATCTCGTAATTAGAAACACAGCCAATACTCTGAGAACATCAATATATAATGAGATTAAAAAAGTTATCTCAAATTATAATCTTGAGAAGTTATTTAAAATTAATAAATCCGAGATGACTATTACTTGTGTTAATGGATATCAAATTCTTTTTAGGGGACTGGATGATGCAGAAAAACTCAAATCGATAATCCCGGAGAAAGGGGTCATTACCGATATTCTGATAGAAGAAGCAACCGAAACAAAAAGAGATGATGTTAAACAATTATATAAGAGATTAAGAGGTAAATCTAAAGTCTTAAAACGGTTAACATTATGTTTCAATCCCATTTTCCGGACCCACTGGATATTCAAAGAATATTTTAAAAACTGGGTAGAAGGCGAAACCGAATATCATGATGACAGATTATCGATTCTAAAGACAACCTATAAAGACAACCTGAGATTCCTAGAACAAGACGATATTGATGAGCTGGAGAATGAGCAAGATCCTTATTACCGGGAAGTCTACACCTTGGGAAACTGGGGGATTTTAGGAGATTTAATCTTTACCAACTGGAAGATCGAAGATCTTTCGGGAATTAAAAATACCTTTGGTATCTACTATAACGGGCTTGATTTTGGATTTGCGAACGATCCTACCGCAGCAGGAAGACAGGCCATAAAGGGGAAGAAATTATATATACTGCAGGAATTATTATATGAACTCGGGTTAAATAATGATGTTATAGCAACGAGACTAAAACCGGATATTAATAAAGAATATATAAGGTGTGATTCATCTGAACCAAAATCAATAGCAGAATTAAGGACTTATGGAATAGAAGCTTTGCCGGCCAAGAAAGGTCCGGGAAGTGTCAATTTTGGTATTCAATATATGAGACAATTCGAAATTATAATTGATAGAAAATGCCAGAATGCAATAAATGAATTTCAATTATATCAATGGAAAAAGAATAAAGACGGAATAAACATTAATGAACCGGTGGATAGAAATAATCATTTTATTGATCAGGTCCGTTATGCCCTTAACGACAGGATTTTCGAGAAGAAGGAAGAAAAACCTTATACTGCCCAGGAACTAGGAATATTTTAAAAATAAAGGAAAGGAGAATATCATGAAGATAGAAGATATCTTAAAAATGCATGGTAAGGATTTTAAGAAATTAACAGAACTATTATGTAAGGACCCAAAGGAAAGAGATCTTGAATTATATGAAAAACAATATACTGGTGATCATGAAATAAAAAACCGGCCCGATAAAATTATAGGCAAAGGTAAAACGTTAAAGAGAATTCCACAAGCGAAAGAAGTCATCCAATTTCAAAAGAAGATTGTCAATATGGCCGTATCTTTTTTATTCGGCGATCCAGTGAAATTAATATTAGGGAATAAAGAGGATAAATTCCAGGAGACTTTTTCTCTAATAGATGATATCTGGAAAAAAGACAAATTAGATTATTTCAATAAGAAGTTGACGCGCAGGCTATTTGTGGAAACGAAAGTGGCCGAACTTTGGTATACAATAATCGATAACGAAAATAATAAATATATTAAAGTGTCCCTGCTATGTAAGAAAAACGGCGATGATATCTATGCTCATTTTAATGAAAACGGAGACATGGATGCCTTTACCCGCAGGTATAAACTTGAAGATATTGACGGTAAAAAATACGAGCATGTAGATATTTATACTGCGGATAAAGTTAGGAAAGGAACGAAAAAAGAATCTTGGGAAGTTGAAGAAAAAGATAATCTATTTAAAAAAATCCCGATAATTTATTACGATCAGGATGAGCCGGAATGGATGAGTGTTCAGACTGAAATTGACAGAATCGAAATGTTAATTTCTAAATTTGCCGATACAAACGATTATTTTGGAGCACCTATTATAAAACTAAAAGGAAAAATAAAAAACCCACCGGAAAAGGGGGAAATAGGCAAAACCTTGCAATTCGAAGGTGAGGCCGGGGCGGAAGGTAAAATAGAGTATGGAGATGCCTCATATTTAACCTGGGAACATGCACCGGAATCCGTAAAATTAGAATATGAGACTTTGAAAGATATCATATATTCTATAACTTCAACCCCCGATTTATCCTTTAATAACGTTAAAGGATTTGCGAAAACATCAGGAGAAGCCCTCAAATTCCTTTTCATGGATGCTATTCTAAAAGCGAAAGACAAAGAAGAACTATTCGGAGAATCATTGACTAGGAGAATCAATTTATTAAAGGCAATATTATCTATAACAGATGTAAGAGAAGCAAAGAATTTACAGGAGCTAGATATATCAATTAAATTCGGGAATATTCTACCTCAGGATATGTCGGAACTTATAAAGGCATTATCAACAGCAAGAGCGGGCGATGCCATCATGAGCGAAAAGGAAGCAGTAAGACAAAATCCACTAGTAGAAGATTCAGAAGAAGATATCAAAAGACTAGAAGAAGAGCGGGGAAAATTATCAAAATTAGGGGAATCCTATGAAACATAACAGAATAAATCTTGCTGTAGTGGGTTGTGGAGTTATCGGAAATAGTCTCATTGGTTTATTAGAAGATATGGGGCATATAGTTCAGCGATATGATCCACCTAAAGGTTACGGTTGTGATATTTCCAGATGTAAAATTGTATTCGTTTGCGTACCTACTGAAGCTGATATGAAATTTGAAGATGTCAGAATGGCAGTAAACTATATAAACTCTAAAAACAAAAAAGGAATAATCGCCATAAGGTCCACCATCATGCCAGGAATGACTGATGAATTTACAAAAAGATATAAAAGGGAATTTGTCTATCTGCCTGAATTCTTACGGGAACGGACAGCGTTCTTAGACGAAATCTGTCCTGATAAAATAATTGTAGGGACCAGGAAAAGAGAAGTATTCGAGATATTCAAAGGACTTTTCAAGCGTGCGGTAGATAATAAAAACAAAATAATAATGATGAAACCGGTAGAAGCAGAATTATTAAAGGTGGCCCTGAATAGTCTGTATACCGTAAAAGTAGTATTCGGGAATGAGCTATACGATATATGCCAGAAATATGGGGCAGACTACTATAAATTATTACAGGCATTTAAGCTGGATAAATATATTAATGCAATGCATCTTGATCCATTATTCGATGGTTACAGGGGGGCAGGGGGTAAATGTTTAAGCAAGGATATAAAGTTTTTGATAAAAGCGGGAGTTGTAAAGGGTTACTTGCCTGAGATGATGGAGTTGGCTGATGAGGAGAATGAGAGTTTGTTGGATAAGGGGGTAATAGTTGGAAGTAAATAAAATCTATAATGAAGATTGTTTAAATACAATGGCAAAGATGCCTGATAATTATGTTGATGTCATCTTTACTTCACCCCCTTATAATAGAAAAAGAAATGATAAATATTTATTTTATAATGATATTATCAAAGATTATTATTCATTCCTAAAAACATTTATCATTGAAGCAATAAGAGTTACGAAAGGTAATGTTTTTATTAATTTACAAAAAAATTATTATAATAAAAAAGATGTTTTCCGCTTAATAGGTGATTTTTATAATGAGATATTTGAGATATTTATTTGGGAAAAATCGAATCCAATGCCTGCAAAAGGTTTTAATATAACAAATGCTTATGAATTTATTATTTGTTTCGGTGATAAATTGAAATCCAATAATACATATACAAAGAATCATTTAACAACTTCGGTTGCAAAAATGAGCAAAGAACATAAGGCAATCATGCATGATTATGTAGCTAAGTTTTTTATTATGAATTTTACTAATGAACATAATATTATTTACGACCCTTTTATAGGTATTGGCACAACTGCAAAAATAGCAATTAATAATAATCGTAATTATATCGGCAGCGAAATATCAAAAGAATATTATAAGATAGTCAAGAAGGTATTAAATGACCATAGAAGACCAATTTGAAGCTAAGTCTATTCAAAATATAATCAAATACAACCGCAAAATCGAGGCGGCACTTAATCAGGCGTCCCGTGACCTTGCTAAACGAATCAGCATCTTCGAGCTAAAGAACCCGACAGCAGTATATCAAGGCTCGTTTTATGTAAGAAACAGAGGGCTGGAAAAGCAGGTAAATATAATCTTAGGCAAGCTCAACAAGGATATCGAGGCTTATATCGGAAATGGCGTTGTGTCTAACTGGGATATGGCTAATCTAAAAAATAATAAGCTGGTGGGTAAGTGGGCTGATGGAATAAAGTTGACCAAAAACGGCATACCGGCCTCGTTTAACCAATTAAATATAGGAGCAATGGAGGCTTTTTTGGCTCGAACCGCAGCGGGAATGACTATTAGCGAAAGAGTCTGGAATTTGACGGCGGGAGCTAAGGATCAAGTTGAACTTTATTTATCAAGTGGGATATCTACTGGGAAAAGTGCGGCAGGTATTGCGAGGGATATAAAGCAGTATTTGAATGAACCGAATAAGCTATTTAGGCGGGTGAGGCAAGAGGGGAAGCTGGTGCTATCTAAAGCCGCAAGGGGTTACAGACCGGGAGCGGGCGTTTATCGAAGCTCATATAAGAATGCTCTTAGGTTAACAAGGAATGAAGTGAACGTTGCTTATAGATTAAGCGACTACACAAGAAGGCAACAGCTTGATTTTGTTACTGGAATTGAGGTTCACCTATCGGCGAGTCATCCCCGGCTTGATATGTGCGATGATTTGGTTGGCAAATACCCGAAAGGATTTGTCTTTATGACTTGGCACGTAGGCTGTTTATGCTATACAACGTCGATTATGCTTAACAAAAAGGACTCGCTTAACTTTATGAAGACTGGCAAGATAGCGAAATCAAATTATATTACAAAGATACCTAAAAAAGCAACAAATTGGATCAAAACAAATGCTTCCAAAATTGCCAAATATAAGAATAAACCATATTGGATAAATGATAATTTTGATAAAGATTTTAATTTGAAAGAAGAAATAATCGAGGTGAAATAATATGCCATTAGTGAGATGTAGAAAAGATAATAAACCGGGCTGGAAATACGGAAGAGATAATAAATCTTGTTTTACTTATACTGCTGGCAATGAAAAATCCGAAGCGGCAGCAAAATTAAAAGCCATTAAGCAAGGGATTGAAATTAGCAGGGAATCAGGAGAAAAGTTTGAACCGTAAAAATAAGAAATTTAAAAAGATTAGAATTATATCGAGCAATTATAAGATTACCTACCACAAAGAATTAAACGATGAGAAGGGCAATTTAGATGGTAGAATATCTGAAACTTGGAAAGAAATCTTAGTACGTAATAGTATGCCTTATCAAAGGACTTTGCAAGTAATTATGCACGAATCTATGCACGGAATAAAATTTGAAATGTGTCTTAATGGTAGTGAAGAAAATATAAATATATTAATTACTACTGGCGTTACCTGCTTTATTCGGGATAACCCGGAATTTATTATAGAATATATAAGGGTATTAAATGGAAAAGTTGAATAAAGTGGTGTAGGCGGTGCGGATATGTAGGGAAAAGAGAAGAGTTTTTTAAGGAGGATAAATAAGTAGACCATATTTTGAAACTCAAGTAGTGAAAGAAGAAGTAAAAAAAGCAAATAAATGGTTTGATAATATTAACAGCAATGCACTTTATTCTGAATTATGGAGAATATTATCCGTTGAAGCAAGATTAGAATTATATGAGGAATATAAAAAGTTGGTAGAGCCCAAAAGAAGGGTATAAAAAACAAATCTTGATAATCAGAATTACTATTTTAGAGAAGGAGGATTAAATGAAAAAGATAGGTTTTATATGCCTGGCAGGACTTGACCAATTTATGGACCCGATAATCGAAGGACTGTCAGCTAATTACATTGTCAGAAAATTTATAATTAGGGCCCAACAAGAAATTTATAGCGCGATTGAATGGGCTGATATTGTCTGGTTGGAATGGTGTAATCAATCGGCCATTATAGGGACGAATTACGAGGGGATCAAGGGCAAAAAAGTTATAATCAGACTCCACAGTTACGAAGTGTTTATGGATTTTACTAAACGAATTAATTGGCCCGTGGTAGATAGATTAATCTTTGTAGCTCCACATATCAGGGGGATTTTAAGGGAATTTATCCCGGATATTGAGAATAAAGTAAAAACAGAAGTGGTTTATAATGGTTTAAATATAAATAGAATCAAATCATTAAATCCAGACTCGGGATATAATATTGCTGTTGTGGCATCAATAAATTATAAAAAAAATCCGCCAATGGTATTACAAATAATGAGTAAACTTGTCGATATTGATAAAAGATATATACTCCTTTGGGCAGGTGCATTTCAAGATTCTCGTTATGAGATATATCTCGATTATATGATTAAGGAAATGAAGCTTGAAAATAATATTAAATTCTATGGTTACATAGAAGAAATGGATGAATTTTGGAAAGGTAAAAATTATCTTTTAAGTGCGTCAATTCATGAAGGACATCCTTATAATGTTATGGAAGCTATGATTCGTGGAATAAAACCCGTGATTCATAATTTTTATGGAGCGAAAGAATTATATTCACCAGATTTACTCTTTAATACAATTAACGAAGCAGTTGGTAAAATCACCGAAAACTGTTATAATATAAGGGGATATAGAGACTGGGTGATTAAAAAGAATTGGACTTTAAAGAATCAATTAGCTCAAATAGAACAAATACTTGAAGGGTTATAATGTTAAGATTATATCATAATAAAAATTGGTTAGAAAATAAATATATAAAAGAGAAATTATCCATGTATCAAATTGCCGAAATATGTAATGTAGAATATTACATTATAAATAATTGGATACATAGGTTAAACATTCCAGTCCGTTCTGTAAGTGAGGGAACGCATTTAGCTTTAGCTAATCATTGTAATTTATCCGAAAAAGCTATCGAATGGATAAATGGAGAACTTTTAGGTGATGGTTGTATTGCTTGCAGACATCCTTATTCAGCAAGGATTATATATACTTCTCAATATTTAGAATATTGCCAATATATTAAGAATGCTTTAGAATCTTTCGGGATAGAAGGAGGAAAAATAAGAAAAAGATATAATAAAAAAAATAATTGTTGTAGTTATAATTATTTTTCATATGAATATGAAGAACTTTTACCTATTAAAAAACAATGGTATCCTAATGGTAAAAAAATAGTGCCTAAAAATATTAAATTAACCCCGTTAACATTAAGACAATGGTATATAGGGGACGGACATTTAGCATATCTTCGAAAGGGGAATCCTATGATAGTATTAGCTACCAATGGTTTTTTAGCTAAAGATGTGGAATGGCTAACAGAACAATTAAATAAGATTAACTTTAAAGCAACGATAAGACATAGTAACAATAATATCGGAATATCAACATATTCAACGAAGGGATTCTTAGATTATATTGGACGACCAGAAGTAAAATGTTATCAATATAAATGGGATTATGAAAAGTGGGTAACTAAATGAACTCAAAACCCACTACAAAAGAAGTAAAGACTTACTACGATAATTTCCTCGGCCATCTTAGATATGATCATACCCGGGAGAATCCAAGACATATCAAAGTAAAGAGGGATTTAAAGGGCATAATCAAAGAAGAGATGAATGTTTTAGATTTGGGTTGTGGCACGGGAATAACTACGAAATATATAGCTGGATTAGGAGCAAAGGTAATTGGGATTGACATATCCCCTAAATTAATTCAATTCGCAAGGAAAAATTCTGATCATCAAAATATCGAATATCGAATAGAGGATATAACAAATTTTAGCCTTGATAAAAAAGATTTTGATGTAATATGTCTAGTTGATATAATGGAGCATATCCCAAGAGAGAAAATCCCGTATTTAATAGATAATATAGAGAGGCATTCTAATGACAATACAATTATCTATCTTAATATTCCTGATGCCAGATTGCAGTCCTGGAAGAAAGAAAAATGTCCAAAGAGGCTTCAAATTATAGATGAAGCATATTCTATGATCGAAATCCTGAATTGGTTTAAATCAATTAATTTTGAGGCGATTAAGAACGAAATATATGGGATAGATCTACCAACCCAATATGTGAGTTATATTTTTGTGAGGAAAGATATAATTTCTTATAATTATAATAAATATTTAACGATAATTGGATAATAGGCTACCAATAGCCTTAATAAAGTAAAGATGCATGGAGAGAGGCATTCCACGTTTGAATTTAGGGTATTCTGGAGGATTTTAACCGATTTTATTTAAAATAAAAATTAAGGAGGCGAATCAGATGCCATACCCGAATGAACATAGCTGCAGAATAAAGAGTCCCGGTTTATTTCAGAAAGATAGTTTTAAAAGAATCGAATCGGGGAAATTATCTATCATTATCGGAAGATTGAAGGGAAAGACCACGACTACAACCCAGGCTTTTCGTTATCCGATAGATGCCTATACAGAACTGGCGGCAAGAACGCATTGCAAGGAAAATAAGGGAACTTTTGAAGCAGCGACTAAGGAGAAAGTAAAAGAAGCAGCAGAAAGATTAAAAAAGGCAATATCAAAGAAGTAAAAGGGGATAGGATTATTTTATTTTAACTTGCAAAAGATAAAAAAATGTTGTAATATGAATAAAAGAAAAAAATAAGTAAATAGAGCTCCAAGAGAGAGCCAGAACCCCTAGAGGGTCAGAGCTCCAAGAGAGCCATTTTGAGAAGTTTTAAAAGCTTCTTCGAGTGGCTCTTTTTTTTTATGCAGGAATAATTAAATCAGGAGCGTACAAAAGAATGCCAGAAACAGAAAAAGAAAGACAGAAAAAATGGGAAATTACCAACGCAGTGGATACTTTGATTAAAGCTGTGGAAATCAGAAAAGATAAGAAACTGATGTCAGAAGTAGAAAGGGAAGTAAAAAAGAAACAGAATGATATATCTGAAGTATTGAGAAATTCGGCTATAAAAGTAATTTCGGAAAAATAAAATTAATAAGGAGAAAATAAAATGGACTTAATAACTCAAATTAAAACTGCTTTAAAGAAAGCGGGGCTTGATGAGGGATTAGCAGAAAAAATCAAGGTGACAGATGAAAGTCAAATTGATGCAGAAATTGAAAAGTTAAAAGGGAAAATTGAACTGACCCCGGAACAACTTGTCGCTGCTGTTAAAGAAGCTGGGCTGGAAGAAAGTTTTAATAAGTACCTGCAGAGCGAGACAGACCGGAGGGTATCGCAGGCCATCACTACACATGATCTAAAATCGGCAAAAGAAAAAGAAGAGACAGCCGCAAAGGAAAAGGCCGAAGAAAAGAAAAAGAAAGAGCAGGCAGATATGAGCGATTCCGAAAAGAAAATATCAGATCTGACCGAAGAAGTTAGTAAATTGACTACTTTAGTAAAGGATTTGAGCGGGACAACTGTTAAGACAAAGCGGGAGACTTTAATCAAAGATGCCCTAAAAAAAGCAGATTTGAGCGAAGGATTCTCAAAATATATTACAGTTGATAAAGACGAGGACATCGAGGAAAGTGTAAAAAATCTAAAGGATCAAGTTCTGGAACACAAACAAGCCGAAATTGATGAGAAACTTAAAGGTGGAGAAGTACCTCCGAAGGGTGAACCGGCGGGAACCGTTGGAGAAGAAACAGCGAAGACTTTTGCAGAAGAAAAAAATAAAGGGGCCAAAGGACAACCTTTTCAGGGACTATCAGAAGAAGAAATCAAGAAAGGCGAAGAAATTAAAGAAAAATAATAAATCAAACGAGGTGAAAATATAATGAGTTTACAGATAGAAAAAGATTCAGGATCTGTTTATGATCCTGTATTTCTAAAAATATTAGAAGATATTCCCGGCGGGGTGACTATAAAAACTAATAGATTCCCAACTGCCACCAAGGAAATTAAAAAAGGAGCATTATTAAATGCTGATGTTTCCAGTGCGGGATTATATAACGTAATCAAAACTGTAAAAATAGTTAATAAAGTAGTTTCGGCAGGCACTGTTATGGTAATCGAACCTACTGATCATTTATTTAAAGTAGGTGAATTCCTATATATTTATGGGGTAACTGCCTCGACAATTACCAGAGTATCAACTACTGGAATCGCTGTTGCGGGAGCACTGGTAGGAGCAACTGGTGGTATAGTATCAGGTTCAGTCTTATACGAAACTGCCACTGTTGCCACTGCAACCGCTCTGTATGGCGCAGATGCCATTTTACGGGATAACGTAGAGGTAAGAAAAGGCGGAGTAGCAACTCTACTGGATAATTTATTTGCGGGTGCTGTTGTTAGAGGAACCGTAGATGAGTCCGAATTACCTTATTTCGTTACAACCCAACATAAAACTGACTTAACTGCCAGGATAAGATTTGCATAAAGATTAAATAAAAATATCAAACGAGGTGAAATAAAATGGAATATAGTTTATTAAAAGAAATAGACAAAAAAAGTTTGCAGGCCTATCTTATTGCCCGTGTATTCGAAAAATTATTTTGGCCTACATTTTTTCCTTTAAAATCAACACCTTATTTAACTTACGAAACCTTAGTCGGGAGTAAGGGAAACAGGGTAGCTGCCGATGTAGTTGCATACGATGTAAGTGCACCGCTAAAGACTAGAAGGACCGTAAGTAAATTAACTGGAGAAATCCCTTCTATCAGAATGAAAAAGAAAATGACAGAAAAGGATTTGAACACCTATAATATTTTAAAGGCAATGGCGAGACCAGAACAGAAGGCTCTACTTGACCTTGTATTTGGAGATGTAGACGATTGTATAGATGGAGTAAATGCCCGGTTAGAGTGGATAATATTCCAGGCATTATCTAAAGGACAAATAACGCTTTCTACCGTTACAAATGCTGCAGGAGTAATAACAGAAGAGGCCATCGATTTTGGACTTCCTTCAGCTAATAAAGAAGTCGTTGTGGGTGCCAATACTACTAAATGGACAATTTCTCTTGCTGCAACTTCTAAACCTATAACCGATATAGAATATGTCCTTGAGCAGGCCCGGGACGCCGGAGTAGACCCAAAATATATACTAATGAATCGTTCTAAATGGTTAGCATTTAGAGTATCAACTCAAGTTAAAGATTTCGTGCTTCCATTTGCTATTTATGGCGGAACAAGGCTAAAAAGAGCTCCTACAATTGAAGTGGCAAATAATGCTTTAAAATCTGAAGGACTCCCTCAGATAGTCATAATTGATACCAGGATAAGCTACGAGGATGCAGAACATACAATTACATCAGTTGATCCCTGGTTAGATTCTGCTGGCGCGGACAGATATGTAACTTTCATGGAAGATCTAAAGTGCGGAGATATGCTCTACGGACCAATAGCCGAAGAAACCAATCCACCCAAACAAGTGGTTCAAGCCAAGAAAGGACCTATTTTGATTTCCAAATGGTCTGATGTAGATCCTGTGGCCGAATATACCAAAGGTGAACTTAATGCATTCCCATCCTGGCCCACAATAGATAGAGTATTTTCTCTTGATACCGAAATGTCGACTACCGGAGCATGGGGTACATAATCTAAATATTATGAATAATAAAGAGTCTCTACAATCATTAACCGAATATGAAAATGATAATTTATTGGAGAAACTTCTTTTGGATCGAGGGGTTGCAACAGGGGGAACTTATTCGGCAGCTAATGCTAAAGATATAGATTTATGCGCGGCCGATTTATATTTTACTCTTGCAGCCCATCCCGACCTGAAAGAAGGATCTTTTACCATAAAATATAGTGGGGCTCAACTTATCGCAATGGCCAAAAGGATCTTACAGAAATACGATATGGACGAACCGACAGTTAACGGGGAAGCGGTATGGTAATAAAAAGATATCCTCATACAGCAACTTTAAGTTATTATGGAGCCGGGACTACCAGCTCAATTGGAATATATACTCCCGGAACTCTAGTAACGATAGGGATTATCTGTAATGCTCAACCGAATTCAACTAAATATATTATAGGGGAATCCGGTAATATGATCGGATATAATTGGTTTATTTCTTCTCCATTATTCGCTGGTGCGGGAAGCGTCCCTAAGGCTGCAAAATTAACCTTTTTTAGCAAGGAACATATAATTTTACAATTGTTTGAATATCAAAAACATATAGAAATGAAGTGTTAATATGCCTTTGATTCCTGGATTTTCACAAGGGGACGTAGACAGACGGATAGATAGATTTACGGTTAGCATAGAACAAAGGATCATCTGGACCCTAGCTATGATAGGCGAAAAATTCGTCAATGACGCCAGGAGTACACAAACATATCACGACCAAACGGGTAATTTAAGAAGTTCAATCGGATATATCATTGCCCGGGATGGAAATATTATTCAAGAAAATATAGAGGGGAAAGCAGAAGGCAGAGCCCAAGCAAAAAAAATAGCAAATGAGGTATTAAGAGAAAATAGCAAAGGATTTGTCCTGATCGGAGTTGCAGGGATGGAATATGCTGCAGCGGTTGAAAGTAAAGGATATGATGTAATTACCGGAAGCGTGCCGGCAGCGAAGGCTCTCTTAAAATCAAAGATAAAGGAATATAGTCTATGAAAACAACATTTGATATAAACGATATATTATATCCTATTATTAATGTAGATCCAGTTAAGGCCACAATAGATGGTAGGGTTTACAGGAATAAAAAACCTTTAAATTCTGAACTGCAGGATATTATAATAATTCCTTTATCTAACTATAACGGAGACGAAATAATAAACGATGCCACCTTTATGATAAATTGCTATTGTAAAAATTTTAATAACGGGACCCCTGACATAACAAAATTAAGAGCAATAACCGATGCGGTGATAGCCAAAATAGAGGCATATAATAACACTTCAAAATACTATATTTTTGATATCGTGAGTCAAATACTATTACCGGACGTTGACCAAAAATCAATGAGTTATGTAAATTTGAGAATAAATTGTTTTATAGAAAAATAAAAACGAGGTGAATAAAAAATGAGCGATATAAGACTGATAGGAATAGAATCAATAAAAATAGGACCGTCTCTTACTACTCTTGTTACTATACAATATATAGTGCCTGACAGCGCACATCTAGTGCTTAATGCGGCTTCAGTAGCAGATCTGTTTTGTGAGGATTTCGAATATCCCGATGTACAAGTAATCACCGGAGGCAAGAAAACAATAGAATTCGCTACAAGGGATATGTCAACTACCATAATGATACAGGCTTTCGGGGGAAGCGTGAGTGGTACATCTATTTGGAAATCGCCTCATACGGCAATAGCAATTGCAGAGAGGGCCTTTGAGCTTACTTCTAAACTAATAAGCGCGAAGCAATTAAAGTTTGAGATAGCCAGGGCTTCTCTTTATGCCGGTGGGGAATTGAGATTTGCCAAAACCGAATCAGGACAGATCACATTTACAGCTGATGTGCTATTACCACCTACCACGGCAAATGCACCAATTAAAATGACGATCCTTCCATTAACTTAAAATAATAGATCACTACCCGCCCTATATAGAAATATTATCAGGGCGGGTATAATTTAAGAAAGGAAAAATATGCCCAAAAAGAATAAAAAAAAAGAGATCAAGGACAAGCTCGGGGCCCCGAGTGAAAAAGAAAATAAGCAGATCCGCCAAAATGCTGTAAATTCAATTCTTGAAAAGGGAGTTGATTTTACTATTACAATACAAAATAAAAATATACTTAATAGACTTAATTTAATTCCTTCCGAAAGAAAATTCATTATCTATCCCATTAAAATGGGGACCCTATTAAAAATCAGTAAAATACTACTGGATTTAAATACCGATGAATTAGTAGGAGCTATGAAAAAAAACGATAAGGAAATCAATTTTATGGATTTAGGAGCTAAAAATATAGTAGAGAATAAAGATAAATTAGTTAAGATGATTGCCTATGGAATTGTCAATAGTGAAAAGGAACCGTCAAAAAGATTGATTAGATTCCTTAATGAAAATCTAACTACAAAGGAGGGGCTGAAATTAATGACCTTAGTAATTCAGCAAATGGATGTCAGCCCTTTTTTAGCATCTTTAGTCTCGATAAGGGGTATGAATCTACTACAGATCAAGAAAGAGGAAACCCCTGGCGAATAATTGGCGGATTAATGCATTATTTTCCCCGGATGTCCATGAGGGATATCCTATGGGATTATAGCTATATAAATATTGCAATGCTGATGAGTAGTATTCCCAGTTATGATCCTAAAAAACAAAAAAGGAAAGAAATAACTGATATGGAGATTAAAGATATTAGCGAAATTAAAAATTTATTATAAACAAAGGAGAATAAATGAAAGAAGGAAGTCACCACACTAAAGAATCCATAGAAAAAATGAGAGAAGCCAGAAAGAAACAAATTTCCCCTATGTTAGATAAACATCATACAAAAGAAGCTAAAGAGAAAATGAGAATTGCTCATTTAAATAAACCTGCTTGGAATAAAGGATTGACTTTTGAACAAGATAATAGGATTGGTAAACCGTGGTTAGGCAAACATCGCTCAGAAGAAATTCGAGAAAAATTAAGGCTGTCCCATTTGGGGAAACATCTTACAAGGGAAATAAAAGAAAAAATAGGCAATGGAAATAAAGGCAAAACAATAACCAAAGAGCAACTTAAAAATATGTTACGTAGACATATCCCTTCTTCCTTGGAAGAAAAATTTCAATCCATAGTGGATAAATATAATTTACCTTATAAATATGTTGGTGATGGCTCTTTTAAAATAGATAAGTATAATCCCGACTTTATTAATACTAACAGCGAGAAGATAGCAATTGAGGTTTATACCAAATATTTTAAGAAAAGAAATAATAACAATATTGAAGATTGGAAAGAAAAACGAAGTAAAATATTTGCCAAATATGGCTGGAGTATATTTTTCTTTGATGAAACTCAAGTCAATGAAGGCTATGTATTAGAAAAACTGGAGATTTAAATGGAAAAACCAAAATTATCAATATTTATGATAGTCAAAAATGAGGAAGCAAATCTGCAAAGATGTTTGGATTCCTTCTTACCTATTATTCAGATGAAAGATGATAAAACACTAAAATTACTTACCGAACTGGTTATAGTGGATACAGGGTCAACAGATAGAACGATAAATATCGCCAAAAAATTTACCGACAAGGTATATAAAAAAGAATTTATCCCCTGGGATTTCAGTAAAGCCCGCAATTACGCAATCGGAAAAGTTATCGGAGATAAAATTATGTATATGGATGCCGACGAGGAATTGCGCCATGAATGCATATATCCTTTAGAAGATATAATATTAAATCCAAAATATAAAGAACCAACGGTATTTGTAAGTTTATATAACTATTATACCCAGGATTGGAAACAATATTCGGAAATGCTGCAACCTAGAATATTCAAAAACGAAAAGGAATTCCACTTCGAACAAGCTGTTCATAACAGACCAATTATAAAATCTCCTTATCTTTTTGCCCCTCATATAATTTTTAATCATTACGGATATATTTTTCGGGGGGAGAAGGGCGAAAAACTATTTGAAAATAAAATGAAACGCAGTTTGCCAATGCTTCAAAAAGAATATAAGAAACATCCGGATAATTTTCACAATTTTACTCATTTAATCAAAACTTATTATGTAACTCGTGATTTTAAGAATGTTATCAAATACGGTGAAATATGGATCAAAGAAATGAGAAAGCAAAAATATAATGAAGGCTGGACCGCGTTCCTTGAACCTTTTATGAATTTAGTAGGTTCCTATCTGGCGCTTGATGATATAAAAAATGCGGAAAGAATAGAGAAAGAAGCCTGTCATTATTCAAGTAGAATTTCTCAAATATATTTAATGTTAGGAAATTATTTTACCGGCAAGAATAACAAAAAAGCAAAAGAATATTTCGAAATTGCACTCAATATATTTAATGCAAAGGGGAGCTTATACGATCAATTATTAGTTAGTAATACAAAAGTAATTTTACCGGAAATTTTAAATTGGCTGGCTATTTACGAATTCGAGGAAGGAAATAGCGAAAAAGCTGGGGGATATTTGAATCAAGGGATTAAATTAAACAAAGGAAGCTTATCTCTCCGTTGGGATATATGGAATGCTACAGAAAAAACAAGAAAAAAATTAATAAAGGACGATAAATAAATGACAACTGGAATATATAAACGGACAGAAGAGGCTTTAGAAAAAATGAGGATTGCCCATCTAAAGGAAAATTTAAGTGATGAGACTTTAGGAAAAATGAGGAAAGCTCAATTAGGTAAACATCTTTCAGAAGAAATTAAATTAAAAATAAGTAAAACAAATAGTGGAAAACATTATTCTCCTAAGACTGAATTTAAAAAAGGACTTATACCTTGGCACAAAGGAAAAACAAAAGTCTATTCTGAAGAAACTTTAAGAAAGATGAAAATAGCCAAAAAAGGGAGACTACTTACGGAAAGACATAAACGGAAAATAGGGGAATCTCTTAAAGGACGCATATTTACAGAAGAGACAATATCAAAAATGAGCGAATCAGCTAAAGGTAGAATTATTACCGAAGATACGAAAAGAAAAATAATGGATACACTTAAGGGCAGATATTGCAAAGAGAATAATCCTAATTGGAAAGGCGGATTAAAATTAGCATGGGCAAGAAGTTACGAAAGACAAAAAAATAATTTGCAATTTAGATTAAATAACCGAATACATGTGGGAATTAATCAATCTTTAAAAGGTGAAAAAAATGGGCAAAAATGGGAATCCCTCGTTGGTTATAATTTAAAGCAATTAAAAAAAAGGTTAGAATTTACTATGCCTATTAATTATACTTGGCAAGATTTTATGAATTGTGAATTAGAAATTGACCACATCATCCCAATTGACGCCTTCAATTTCTCAAAACCAGAAGATTTACAATTCAAACGGTGTTGGGCATTAAGTAATCTTAGATTATTGCCCAAAAATGAAAATCGCAAGAAATCGAATAAAATTATTAAACCATTTCAAATATGTTTTGAAATATAAAAAAATTTAATTAAGGTGATATAATATGGCGCTTGACGTTTCAGGAACTAATTCATTATACTGGAAAACCGGCATAAATAATGCTGGCCTATTAGCTGGCTCTACTCAGGCCAAAGGAATATTGAGAGGCCTTGCTGGCGCTATAACCAAAATGGATGTTTTTGCAGGCTTGGCAATAGGATCTGCTCTTGTCTTTGCTAAAATGTCTAAACAGGCCTACAACTTCTCCAAAGAATTTGAAACCGCAATGAAAGAAGTCCAGACTATCTCCAAAGCGACACAAGATAATTTTAAAGGCATCTCTCAAGAAATTATAGATATGTCAAAGACCGTTCCCGATAGTGCCCAGAAATTAACCAAGGCTCTTTATCAAATTGTTTCGGCTGGCTATGACGGTGCAAAGGCTATGGATATCCTTAAAACCTCTGCTGAGCTTGCTGTAGCCACCGTAACCGATACTTTTACCGCTGCTGATGCTCTTACCTATGTTATGAACGCCTATGGCGAATCCGCTGGAACTGCCGCTGAAATTTCCGATAAATTATTTACCATAGTAAAACTCGGTAAGGTCAAAATGGAAGAACTTGGACCAACTTTATCTATGGTAACAGGACTTGCTGCTGAAGCTGGGATGAGCTTTAATGATCTCGGTGCTTTTTATGCTGAGGCAGTCAAGAAAATACAACCTCATATTGTTTCTACCGGTATAAGAGGATTTGTTACTGCCTTGCTTCGTGCATCAAAAGAAGGTGCTGAAGCAGCTAAAGCAGCTAAAGAAATGGGGATTGAATTTGATATAGCTACCCTGAAATCAAAAGGTCTTGAATACATGCTAAAACAAATGTCAGAAGCAACCGAAGGCCAAAAAGAAAAATTAATGGAATTATTCCCGAATGTGCGTGGACTTATCGGATTATTGGCAATTATGACAAATGAGGGTATGAATTTTAAGGAAACTTCAGATGCGATAACGAATTCTTTAGGAAATAATACTAAAGCTTTCAAGACCATGATGGACACCACCGAAAATCAATTAGCTATCTTACATAATAATGTAATGGCTAAATTGAAACCTCTCGGAGACGAAATATTAAAATCTATGAACGGTATAGCCAAAGGAATTAATATAGCCATGAGCGGTGCTACTGATTCACTATCTAATATGAGCCGTGCATATTCAGAATTAGCAGATACTTTGCGAAGAAAACAGAGTAGGATTGATGAATTAACCGCTAAAATAGAGGATTTACGAAGTAAATTAAAAGAGGGTAAAGATGTATCGATTGAATTAAAATCTGCCGAAGATGCCTTAATTACTCTCTTACCAAATCTTGGAAAAGCTGCCAGAGAAGCTGGGGCAGACTTTGATATTCTAACCGCAGCCAAAGAGGAAACTGCAGAAGCAACTTTACGAATTATGAAAACAGAATTAACTTTAGCAGAAATTGAGGAAAAGCAAGCAGCAATAGCATTGACAAGATTTGAAAGAAGTGAGGATGAAGCAAATAAAGAAGTAAAAAGATTAAAAGAAAAAGTAGCTACTTGGTATGAAGAAATCAGTAATAGACAGACTGCTCCTATTAAGGAACTTTTTCGAACAATGAGCATGTATTATGGTGATGATTATACTAAACAGATAAAAGCACTTATTGAAGTATATGATGGAGCAGGAATATCAGTCATGAATTTTGGTGGAAGAATACGTGACATTCAAGAAGATATGAAACTGGGAGAGGATACTACCGAAAGGCAAATAAAATTAATAAAAGAAGTTACCGATGCATTATTTGCAAAAGATACAAACCTTGAGGAAACAATGCTTGATTTGGCAACAGCGGAATTGAAAGTGGGCAAAACAGAAATACAATTAAGGCTTGATGTGGAGAAAACAACAGAAGAAGTAAATATACAAACTGAAGCTGTAAAAAAATTAGAAGAAATATTAAGCAAACCACCAACTAAATATTATCCTGAAAGTAAATATGGACCCGAACCCATAACTAAAGAACCTAAAATTATAACCACTCTTACAGATGAGCAGGTTAAAGATATAGAAGCCAAATTAAAATATATGGCAAGTCAATACAAAAGATATAATAATGATTTAACTGTAATGACAGAAGAAGAATTAAAAAAACGCTATAAATTATTACATGAAGAAGGTAGTAATTATGGTGAATGGCTCAATGGGCAAAAAGAGCTATATAAAGACAACGCTGAATTAATTAAAATAATTGATGACGATATATATGAATATAATAAAGGGATATTAATAAAAAGAAAACAAGATGAAAAAGAGGTATTTGATTTTATTGCCACTAATAGAGAAAAAGACCTTGCAGCCCAAAAGGAAAGTTTCGATAAAGTGATTAGTATTTTAGATGAAGGTACTGCTGATTATTTAAAGGCTCAAGAATTAAATAAACAGGAAGAGACAGAAATTAACCTTAAATATGATAAAGAAATAGCAGAAGCAAAATTGGCTATATTCAAAGAGGGCTGGGAAAAGCAAATAGGGGAAGAAAAAGAAGCCTATGTCAAAAGACTTGAAGCGAAATTGAAAGAACTCGAAGCAGAAAAAGTAATTGATGTAGAACGTGTTGAATTTATAAGAAATAAATTACAGGAAATAATTAAAATAGAAAAAGCAGCAGCCAAAGAAAAAAGAGAATTATTAGATTCTTATTTTGCTGCTTACCAGACCACGGAAGAAAAAATTATTTCTATCCATAAAAAGACCGCTGAATTATTATTATTAACGGACGATGAATATGAAAAAGAAAGATTAAAAAATATAGAAGAAATGCTTATTGCAGAAATAGAAGCAAGCGAAGCAACAAAAGAAGTTAATGAGAAATTAGCAGCATTTGGGGAAGATTTAAATAATAAAGAATTAGAAAATAAAATTAAGACTCTTGAAGCAATGAAATTAGAATATGCTAATTATCGCAACGAAATAATTAAAATCGATGAAGCAATTGCCGAATCACAAAAGCAGATCTGGGAAAACGTGAGAAGTGAAATCGATGATACTGTAAATGCACTGCATAACTTAGCTGATGCCGTAGGTAATTTTGATTCCGAACTTAAAGAAGCTATAAATGATATGGCTGATTTAGTAAGTGGAATTGGACAAATAGCCTCTGGGTTTTCTATGGGTGGTATTGGTGGTATTGCAACAGCCTTAGGTGGAATCGCAACTATTATAAGCAGTATTATTAATTTGTTTGTGCAACATAAAACTGATGTTCCAGAATTAGAAGAAGAGTTAAAAAAGATTACTCTTGAATTACAGGCACAACAGTATATATTGAATCAGGCAACAGGAATAGCAGAAACAGCAGCAATAAAAGAGAGAATCGCCTTATTGCAAGAGCAGATTGATGTATATTATGATCTGATAGCTGCAGAAGAGGCAGCTTATGGACAATTCCTATGGTGGACATGGGATGAGACTAATCAAGAAGCAATAGATAATTGGTTATCTTCCATAGAAAGTGTGAATGCAGAAATATTTAATTTGAACCAACAATATCAACAAATCCTCACTGGAACTACTGCCGAAACAATCGCTGATGCTATTGCAGAGGGATTTTCTCAAGGATTAGACTCGGCCCAAGTTTTCGCCGACACTTTTAACGATATGATGAAAAAGGCGATTGTAGATGCCTTTAAAAGAACCATAATCACGAAATATATTGAGGATTGGTATAATTTATTTAGTATATTATCTGGAGGTGGATTTGCAGGTCTTCTCGGACTTGGCACTCCTGATGGAGGGTTAACAGCTCAGGATATAGAATTTCTATCAACAACATTTCAAAATATGCTTGAAGATATAGAAACAGAATGGGGTGCATTTGCAGATATATTAGAAGCAGCAGGTCTAGGATTAGAAGAGGCAGTGGGGGCGATTCCAAGTGTAACAGGTTTAACCGGGGCTATTGCAGGTATAACAGAAGAAACAGCAGGATTATTGGCTGGCCAATTCCAGGCAATTAGAATAAATACCGTAAGTATACTTTCTAATATGGAGAATATTATAATAATCAATTCGAGAATTGCCGATAATACCGAATACAATAAATATTTAGAGAATATCTGGAATAAAATGAATACAGGTGTCTCTTTAGAAAATGAAACTTTAAGGGGTATAGGAGGCAGTTAATATGCAAAAAAATTACCTATTCGACGGTTTAGATTTAGCAGATACATACGGAATATACGTAGAAAAATCAAGCGGATTCTGGGATTTTCCAAAACGGAAAGGGGTAACTGAGTACAGTTGGGAAGATTCCAATGGGGTGCAATCATTTACAGACGAAGAAGATATATATTGGGATGCTCGAAATGTCAGATTAATTTGCCATATTGTAGCTGATTCAAAAATAGATTTCTTGACAAAATTAAATGCTTTTAAAACGGTATTGGTAAGTTCGGGTCTGCATACCCTAAAATTGCCATACGGAAGCATGGTTTACAATGTATATTTTAAAGAAAATTCAACATTTAATATTTTGACGAAATGGGACGGAGATAAGTTGGTGGGCAAGTTTTATATTCCATTAAGAGAACCTGTTCCTATAATAGTGCCAACTTTTGTTTTTGTCACTTCTCCTAACGGAGGAGAAAACTGGCAACCGGGAACGAGCCATAATATAACCTGGGATAGCGATGGCGTAACTAATGTAAAGATAGAATATAGTGATGACAATGGAGCATCTTGGAGGGTAATTAATTATGAAACAACGAGTGACGGAATTTATAGCTGGACAATTCCCTATATAGATTCTTCAATATGTCTGGTGAAAATTACTGAAACAAATGGATATGATGTGAGTAATTTGGTATTTACCATAGCAATTGTTTATGATGATTTCTTAGATTCTGATGGAAGTCCAGTGTTAGATTCCGATGGACTTACATTTACGATAAGAGAATAAGAGAATAAAAAAATATAAATATATAAGGAGATAAAATAATGACAGATTATAATTCGATTCACAAAGGAGCGGACATCGATGAGGCTGTAAGAAATGTTCTTGCAGCTATGAGACAAGAGACATTTATCCATACAGATGGAGTGACGGCTCTTGCATCTCATTCAAATATGATATGGATACCAAAATATGTAACTGCGGGTTTTGTAGCTCAACCGAATTTAAACGGGATAAATATGGGCGGATTCTGGGTTGATAAATATCAATGCAGCCAACCTGACTCTACTATGGCTTCGAGAGGTGGCACAGCAGCTAATACCCCCGGAGCTATTCCCGGAGTATCACAAGTACTCAAAGTGCCCTGGACAGATATTTCCTGGGTTAATGCAAAAGTAGCCTGTGAAAATAGGGGAGCTTCTAACACGAGCACAGCTTCGGCGGCAGCAGGAGCAGCCAATGAATTAACCGATACAGTCCACTTACCCACATATGCAGTAGGTACACAAATACAGATTACTCTTGTCGCTGATGGACTAACTTATATAAGGCGAATTACTGGATTTAATCCTGCTGCAACAACGGTATATTTTGAACCTGACCTACCGTCGAATGTGGCAAGTGGCGATAGTTACACTATACCAGAATACCACATGGTAACAGCTTACGAATGGGCAAGTATGGCTTATTTGGCTTGTATGATTTTTGGTGATAAGAGAAGAGCAGGGATTGACCTTCCAAAAGGAAATAATAATTATGGTAGAGATTACCAGGATGCTGATTCCCCTGAAAATTATGGAATGAGAGATCCTATAGAACCTGGAACTGATGATGGTATCGATAGATGTCTTACCGGAAGCGGTCCGAACACTTGGAGTTTAACCGGACATCCACTCGGAGTTTGGGGTTTAAATGGAAATGTTTATGAATGGATAGACCTACTTATGGGTGGCGGAAATAGTGTATCTGGAGTAGGCGGAACAGACCATATAATTAATCCTGGATTCCCGGAAGCTGGATTAACTCTGCCAAATTCGTCTAATTACATAGCTACCCTTGAAGATTCTGACGTTAACGGGAAAAAAGCAGCATTACCTAAAACGACTGGCTCAGCTGTTCTTGAATATGGAAGTGACAAGGCTTACTTGGCTTATACTGGCGAAAGGGCTGCGGGACGTGGCGGCTTTTGGGATATTACTTTGGATGCTGGAATTCTCGGTCTGAATTTGGGTTATGCACCGTCGAGTACGTACAGCAGTCTCGGGTTCCGTGCTGCAAGATAATATTATCTGTAATCTGGTATCGGAGAATCTGTTTTGAATGAAAAATTAATAATTTACCAAAAAACATATGATTTAATTTTATATCTGTTTCCAATTCTCGATAAATTTCCGAGAAAGCAGAGATTTGTTTTAGCTCAGCAGGTAGAAAATTGCATGGTAGATATACAAAAACTTATTATTCAGGCGAATAAAAGTAGATACAAGATTCCACATCTTTTCCAGATTGACGTGGAATTAGAAAAACTAAGATTACTAATTAGACTTGCTAAAGATTTAAGATTTTTATCAATTACTGGATAACTGGATAAACGAATTGGAATAACTCTTGTTATTATGTATATTATATGGTATAATAAGATATGTTAAAATACAGTAATTATATAATATATAGAGGGAAGAAGATTCCTTTAAATAAATTAAAACCAAATAGTAAGAAAAAAATTGTTATTACGTGCCCTAAATGCGGAGTTGTTTTTGAAAGATATTTTTCAGTATTAAATAAATCGGGTTCTTTTCTTTGTCAAAAATGTGCAATTAAAAAAAAGTTATCAAAAACAATAAAGCCTGGCACAAAGAAAAATAGATTAACGGTTTTGAAACCTGCGGAAAAAAGTGGGTATTCAATTTTTAGATGTGACTGCGGAAATATATGTGAAGTATCAAATAGTAATTTTTTATTAGACAAAACAAAAAGCTGTGGTTGTTTAAGGAAAGAGAATATAAAAAAAGTCTCTCGCCATTATTTTGGCAAAAAACATTGGAATTGGCAAGGTGGAATTACAGGAGAAAGACAATGCAAAATGACAAAAGGCAATTATAGGATATGGAGAAAAGATGTATATAAAAGAGACAATTATATTTGCCAAAAATGCGGGCAAAAAGGTGGCATTTTAAATGCTCATCATATCAAAGATTATCAAGGGAATAAAGATAAGATTCTCGATATAAATAACGGTATTACGTTTTGCGAAGATTGTCATAAAGAATTTCATAGAATTTATGGAAGGAAAAAATTAACAAGAGAAATGGTCAATGAATTTTGCGAAGAAAAAAGATTTTAAGGAGTTTTGTTTTAAAATAATAATATAGAAAGGAGATTAAATAAAATGTATAAATATTTAATTAAAGAACAGATAAATTCTGAAACCGGCAAACAGGAAGAAACATTATTTGCCGAGGATATTTTAGAGGATAAAATAATTGATAAAAAAGTGATTGCTAAAATTAGAAAAGAATATAGTATAGATGAAGAAATTAAAGCATTAAGGAAAGGGATATTAGACAAGAATAATATAGATTTTCAAAGTTATAATTCCCATGTAGAAAGCTGTAAAACCTGGGGAGAAGAGCAAAAAATAAAGGCTGGACAGGAAAGGCAAGTCTGGAAAGATAATTTTAGGCTAAGAAATGAATCAGAAAAAGAATATATTGGTCGTCTAAAAGTTGTCTTAAAATCGCAGGAAATCATTAGTAAATAAGGAGAAATAATGCTAGATATCTATAGAGGTGCAGAAGTTAATCTTAGTCTTCATATAGATGATAACACGAGACTCATTCGTCAGTTGTTGGGTGAGGATATCATAAAGTCAACGTTTAATTCTCATGATATCTTAGACATCACTATCGGCGATTACGTTATTTATGATGGTATAAACTATTATGTAAATAACCTCCCAAATATCAAAAAGAGCAGTTCAAATTCATTTGATTATAACCTCGTTTTCGAGTCCGAGTATTATGAATTATTGAAGACCCAATTTTTAGATAGTGACGGAAACTCCGATTTTGACTTGGTGGGGAATTTAGAAACTTTTATTAATTTAATTGTAACCAACATGAACCGAACGCATTCAGATTGGGCAAAGGGGACTTGCGACCAGACAAATGCAGACTATAAGCTGCTACACTTTTCCAAAGCTAATTGTATGCAAGTCTTGCAAAAACTATGTAATGAATTTGAAGGGGAATTTTATTTCGATGAAAAAGATATTTGTTTTACTGATAAGGCGGGCAGTGATTCCGGTTTAACTTTTATGTATAAGCAAGGTTTGAGAAATATACAACGGACTACACTAAGTGAAAAAAATATCATTACAAGGCTGTATGCTTTTGGCTCAGAGAAAAATTTAGCAAATGATTACAGAGACCATTCAAGAAGATTGATATTTGTAGATGGCGGATTATCCTACCTTGAAAAGAATGTTGATGAGTATGGCACAATTGAACATACAGAAATATTTGAGGATATTTACCCACACCGGGAAGGGACTATTAGCGCGGTTGATGGGGCGGATATAACAAAATTTACTGATAGTGGAATGGATTTTAACCTGAATGATTATCTGCTTTCCGGCGTAACTGCAAAACTCCATTTTAATTCTGGGAATTTAGGCGGGTATGAATTTGAAGTCTCTGCTTATAATAACGCTACCAAAGAATTTACTATTATAGCCTATAAGGACGAGGTAGGTTATGAAATGCCGAATGCCACTTTAAAGCCTGCTGTTGGTGATAAATATGTTCTACTTGAAATATATCTTCCACAATCTTATATAGATACTGCTGAAACAGCCCTACAAGCCAAAGCCCAAACCTATATTGATGATAACTGCGAACCGAGAGTAACCTATATCCTCACTCCTGACCCCCGTTATTTTAAAACCCATCTTATTGACCTTAAAGCAGGGGATTTTATTACAATAGAAGATACAGATTTAGGGATAGATGTAATGACCCGGATAGTAGAATTAACTAAATCGGTGGCTAATGAATATAAATATACTCTAAAATTAACTGATCATTTAGAAGTACAATTGATCCAACGGCTATATTCCGAGCAGGAAGATTTGAAAGAAAAAATAGAGATTGGTTATGGTGGCGATATTATAAGGTCAAGGCGGAATTGGAGAACTTCAGAAGAATTAAGGACGATGGTTTTTGATACAGACGGATATTTCGATATGGGAAATATCCGGCCTGCTTCGGTTGAAACCGGAATGCTGTCAGTTGGGGCAAAATCTACACAGTTTATTTTAAAGGAAATTGAAATTGAGGGGAACTATCAATCCGATGTAAGCAAATTCCATGCCAGTGCAGGTCAACTGATTCATTTATCGATTGCGGATGAGATAAGAACATGGACACTATCGGAGAATACCCAGGATAGCTTGGTAAATGCTACACCATATTATATTTACGCAAAATGCACTAAAGAGCCCGGATATACCGGGCAGATTGTAGTCGATGAAACGCAAAAAAAATTTGATGATGACGAGACCTATTATTATTTCCTGATTGGTGTATTGCATTCTGTAGTTGAAGGAGTGCGGGGAGTATCTCTTACTTATGGCCAGACGATTATAAACGGTAAATATATCCGAACCGGAAAAATAGAATCCACTAATGGATTGGTATATTTTGATTTAGATAATAATACGCTCGTTCTTCCCAATGGCTCGGTTACTGCCGGCAAAATAACAGTTGATAATCTGGCAGCTATTAATGCTGATATGGGAAGTCTAACCGCAGGTGATATTACTTTAGATAATACTGGCTTTATTCGTTCATCCGGTAAAAATTATGGCGATGCTGTAGCCGGTTTCTGGATGGGTTACAATGTAGATAAATATAAATTGCATATCGGAACGAATACGGAATATCTAAAATGGGATGGTTCTAATCTTACTATTGCAGGAAGTATTATAATAAAAGGTGGTTCAGGAATAGCAAATTTAACCGATGCGGGAGCTTTAGCAACTTTAGATAGTATTGCCTATTCGGCTATAACAGGAACAAAACCTCCGACCAATGCAGACCATACCGATGATATTGTAAGTGATTTGGCCTATTATAATTTAGTATCGGCAGCCCTATTGGATAATACCGTTATTGTAGGTGGTTATATAAAAACGAGTCTATTAACTGCAACTAACATCAGGACAGGAACTTTAAGGTCAGTTCGAGTTCAAGTTGGTGGCGGAACTAATGAAGATATATATTTTGAAGATAGCGGAATCAGGTTTTATGATGCAAGCGGAAGTGGATTAATATTTTCTAAGGCAGGTTTGCAAAGTTTCTTTATTAATATGATTTCCACCGCTATCTCATTCGGTGGAATTGGAATAGCAAGAGTGGAAGTATATAACGACAATAAAATAGTTCTCAATGCTGTAAATAATGCTTTGATATTTTATAGCGGGGGAACATTACAAATGCCTTCTTTAACTTCTGCACCTACTGCGCATGTAGGAGATTACGCTTATATGAACGTTTCCCCTTGGCAAATGAAATTTTATAATGGTGCTGGTGGATGGGAATATGCTTTAGATGGAAGTGGGTGGTAAAAATTAAATTATACATAAACATTAAGCAAATGACTTTTGAAGAGGATAATATTGAACACGATATTGTTGTAAATATAATAGGAGAAAAACACCTTGGTTATGATTTGGAGATTGATTTACCCGATGATGATAAATTCATCAAAAAGACACTAAAAACAATTTACAAAAAAGATAAAGATAATAAGGATACAGACGAGATAGAACATAAGATATTCATTACAAGAGAACAGGAAACTTGGAATAGCTTTCCTTTATACGAGATATTGGATGGAGTAATAGTTGATTTTAATTATACCAAATATGGATATTTTGCAGATACAGATAGGAGAGTGGCTTTAGGGAAAAAGATAAACAACTTGTATAACGTTTATGCAGAGTTAAAAATGTATAGAAAAACCCTCAAAACAATATTAGACCACTTGGGGATTGTAGATGAAAGTTTTGAAAAGTATAATACAAAGATAGAAAATATTATAAATAAGAATCCAAAAAATTGAAATGTTTAAAAAAGAGGTTTATAATTAGACATAGAAAAATTTAATATATTTGAGGGGGTATAAAATGAAAAGAAAAGTATTTTTATCATTCTTTATTATGTTATTAATCTTTTCTTTAACCCTAACAATTTTAGCAGAAAAGCAAGTATATGATTTAAGAAATACAAATTGGGGAACGAGTAAAGAGCAGGTTAAGACAGCAGAAAAAAGTGAAATTGCAGAGTTATATGAAGATGGTTTTGCTTATAAAGATAAAGTTGCTGATCTTGATTGTAATGTTATCTTTCAATTTTTAGAAAATAAATTATATATTGCTGGTTATATGTTTACTCAATATCATACAAATTTAAATTTTTGGATTGATGACTTTAATAAATTAAAAAATATATTGATAGAAAAATATAATAAACCGGTTGCAGATAAAATAATATGGTTAGATGACATGTTTAAAGGAGATGCTCAAAATTATGGAACTGCAGTCTCCGCAGGTCAATTAGTTTATTATACTGAGTGGGATACCCCAAAAACAAAAATATGGATAGGTTTAAAGGGTGATAATTATCAAATAGATTTGAGAATTATATACGAAAGCAAAGAATTAAAAGAATGGTCAGATAAAATATTAGAAGAAAAAAGCAAAAGTGAATTTTAGTTAAATAATTTCTAAAAATTAAATAATGGAGAGCTCCACTTTTAGAGAGCCAAGAATAAGAATGATAAAACATTCTGTTTTTGGCTCTTTTTTATTTTAAGAAAGGAGAATATTATGGAAAATTTATCAAAAGAAATTGACAAGATACTAACCCAATTTCTGCAAGAAGAGCTTGGGAATAGAATAAGCCAGTTTAGTATGAAGGGTCTTAGGGATGTGCTTATAACTACGATTCAAAATTATAAACCGGTTAAAAGTGAGGTGGTAAAAGAAGATGTTAAAAAATAAAAGATATTTAGGGATCATCTTATCGATTATCCTATTGGTATTTAGCATAAATGGCTTCGCTATTGACTATTATAAATTTACTCAAGAAAGCGGAGATCTTTTTTATGTTGGTACTGGGGATAAAGCCAATGCCTGGGAAGATACTAATGAATTAAGACAAATTGTTTCTGATCTGGGGGCTTTGTTAGTACATGATAAGAAAAATAATTTATATCCTAACGATGGCACTACCGGAGGTACAATCCAGATTCCCGAAACTGGATTAAAATTTTCTAATGTTCCTGAAAATGATGATATTGCTGCTTATATCGCCGGCGAAATGACCTGGCAGACTAAGACAGAATTGGGTCTTGATTTATCTCTTTATTATCTTAAAACCGAAATAAACACATTGCCAGAATTAGAGACTATCTATAAAAAGGATATAATTGATAGTGATGAACTTGCTGCTTTAAAATTTACAGATTTAACTGATACCCCCGCTAACTATACAGACCAGGCGGGAAAATATGTCAAAGTTAATGCAGGTGAAACAGCTTTAGAATTTGGGATTCCTGCTGGTGGAGCTAAAACTTATAATATAGTAGATAAAGCTGAAACCGTTGACGATGGGGCAGGAAACAGCTCTACCGCTGCGGATGTTAAGGATGCAGTAACCAAAAAGCATACTCAAAATACCGATACTATTTTTGTATTTACTAATGCTTTAGCTTCTGACCTTACCTGGAGTGGGGATATAGATACCCAACCTGTAGGTGAATCGGTTACTTTTGGAGCTTTATTATATTTTGATTGGACCGATAAAGAGTGGAAATTGGCCGATGCAGATTTAGCAGCTAATATGCCAGGATTGAGAATTGCCCTTGAAAGTAAAACCGATGGACAGACTTGCTTAATGTTGGTTATGGGATATATAAGAATAGATGCATGGGATTTTACAGGGGCGATGGTTTATACCAGTGCCACCGCTGGGGGCGTAACCTCTACTGCCCCTTCTACTACTGGACAGCAATTACAAAGGGTAGGTGTGGCAAAATCTGCCGATATTTTATTCTTTGATCCATCGATTGACGTAGGGGAGATTTAATCATGAAAAAAATATTATTGATAATTTTTACTATCGGAAGATTATACAGCTTCATGGGCTCATGGAACTTTAATTAATAAATCAAATCCAGCTAACGCGTCAGGGGTAATTACTACCATACATATATATGGGAAAGCGAATATGCCAGAGGTTACAGTAGCTATTTTTTATTGTCCTGACCCGGATGGGTTTCCTAATAATCTCACTACTCGTGATGAGGAATATATAACTGATTTATTAGAGCCAGGCTATCATGAATATACAGTTGATTTAGATGTCATAAAAGGCGATTACATTGGAATACATTATACTAATGGAGATATAGAAAAGAAGTTAGGCGATGAGCAAGGTATTTGGTATAAGAATGCTACAGATGCTATACCTTGTACTAATTATACATTTTTTTTTCAAGCCAGCAATGCTATTGCTCTTTACGGAACAGGAACGACTGCTGTTGGTTGGGATCATAAATGGAATACCCAAACCATAACTAAGTGGAACACCAAAGAATTTACTAAATGGAATGGGCTGGAGTAAGGAGATGAGATAAATGGAAGGGACTGAAATAGGGAAAGCAATATCTGAATATGGGATAGCAATTGTAACCGGTATATTTTTAGTATTAATCTCTTGGTTGGTTAGATATCTTATTACAGAACAAAGTAAGAATATGAAAAGTATTTTAAGCATGTTTAAAGTGGAACTAAAAGCATTACATAAAGATGGTTTAACGAATGCAAGATTAAACCGCAAAAGTATAAGTATGGTGGGAACATTAACCAAGTATTTAAATAGGCATTTTAATGGGAATATAGATAAAGTAAATTTTAATAAAAAGGTTAAAAAGGCGAATGGACGGAAATAAGAAATCTTTAGGTGATCTCTCTACTAATTTCTGGAAGTCAGAATTTAGATGCCCCTGCAAAAAATGCAGAAGAAAAAAAGTTAGAGTAAGTCAATTATTAATATTCAAATTAGAAATGTTAAGAATTGCTTTAGGCAATAAACCTATAATTATTAATAGTGGAATCCGGTGCCCGGAAGAAAATAAAAAGATCGGTGGCTTTCCTAACTCTCCACATATAACCGGAGAGGCTGCCGATATTAGAATAAAAGGGGTAAAACCCATCGATATAGGATTGGCTGCTGAAAAGATTGGTGGTCTTAGAATAGGGATAGGTTTTAATTATTGTCACCTAGACGTAAGGCCCCCAAGTCCGAGTAAATATTGGATATATTTGAATAAGATTATCTATTCTGGATCGATAGAGAATAATGATCTGTTAAAGTTCTATCAAATAATAAAAGGAAAGTGAGGTGAAAAAGATGAGTAGCATATTAAAATTATTAGCTCTTATAGGCGGGATCGTTCCTATAATTCTGACCCTAATCAAAGAATTTGAAACTCCCGGTTTTGGGGCTGAAAAGAAAAAGGCCATAATGGATGCCATTGCTTTATTCTATGATAAGCTGGCTGAAGGTAACGTTCTACCCATAACCAAAGAAAAGTTATTAGGTATTGCAAGTGGTTTTATTGACATAGCAGTAGCATTCTTTAATCTGGTCGGTTGGTTCAAACATGGAAACCCTACCGTCAGTACCTAGGCGATTCCTGGTTAGAAAAAAAGACTATGCCCTATTGGGAGAAGCTATTTAAGGCCTGGGGAATATTTGACGCAGACTACCATAAAAAATATAGGAAATATCTTCACTCTGAGAGATACAAAACTTATATTAATTTAGTTACCGAAGATATCCAGGAAAATATTAGGTCAATGAATAAGGCCCAAATCGAAGAATGTATGAAAGTGTTTTCCCGGAAAAAAGAATTTGTATGCCCGGATCTTCCAAAATAAATATTGCTTGCCACCAACCCACGATACTTTTTCATTTAGGTACCTCCTTAACTCCCGGGATTCTAGGGCCCGGGAGGTCAATTTATCATAATCATAAAATCCTACCCTATATCTGCTATTTTTGTGCGACATTTTGATATATACGCTTATGATTGTATGTAAAAAGCATAATTTGCCACTACGATAGCCACAGACCCCTTAAAGGCGATTATATATAATCCGCACAAAAAACAAGCTAATATAATGCTATTTTTTGTTCAAACTCACATTTTTTAATTTATTTTCAAAAAGGGGTTGACATATTACTATACATATAGTAATATTTTTATGGGAGGTTAGTTATATGATAATTGATTTAAGCAAATTAAGAAAAACAAGGGAAAAAGCTAATTTGACCAGGCGAGAGCTTGCTGATAAGATTGGCTGTAGAGAGCATACAATAGTAAGATGGGAATTAGGGACAACTAGAAAACCTTTACCAATATATCAAAAAGCAATAATGGATTTTTATAAAGAAGTATTATTATAAAAAAATATTTTAAATGTTTCGGGGTTTAATTTTAGTTATTTAGTTTACATAAGATATATTACAGGATATAACATATAATATATCGAATACCAAAAAAGACCCTGAACATTTAAGAATATTTGGGGTTTTTTTATGTATAACAAATCTTTTTATGAATATTATAAAAAGTATCAAGCTAATAGATTAAAAACTGACGAAAGATTTAGATTAGATAGAAATATAAGTCGCTCGATTAGAAGGGCTTTAAAAAATAGTAAATCTAATAAAGAAAATCATTGGAAAATAATATTAGGATATACAATAAGGGAATTAAAAGCAAGATTAATTTCTACAATTCCCGAAGAATATACCTGGCAGGATTATTTAGATTGCAGATTAGAATTAGACCACATAAAACCTATTAGAATATATAAATATTCTAAAACAACGCATATTGGTTTTAGAAAAGCTTGGGATTTAAATAATCTAAGATTATTACCTAAAAAAATAAATAGAATTAAAGGCGGGTCTTTAAACAGTTTCGCATTTAAAGCCGAATATTTGGTTGGTTAGAAATAACCGGTTGGATATTTGGCTATTTTTATTTTAAGGATAAATGTAAAACAGGCCCCCGCAAGGTTGAGTTAAGGTTTTTGCCAAGACTTTGGATCTTAACCAAAGGACCTAAACGGGGGCTTGATAAAAAAGGGGGTATAGAAATTGGAAGAAAAAAAGTTAAAACAATTAAAAAGAGTTTTTAAAAAGATGTTACGTCATTTAATAAAATCAGTTGATGCAAGACATGGATATAAAGATGAGAAATTAAATGAAATACTGGCCAATGAATATACTAATAATTTGCTATATGAAGTAAAGATCCGAATCAATAATAAATAAGGAGGTGAATATCGATGCCAAAAGTAAAGTGTCCTAAATGTGGAAAGGTCTGGTATGGCTGGGCCTTGAAATACAAAGTTTGTTTTTGTGATTGTGGAGAAATATTAAAAATTAAGGAGGAAATTTAAAGGTGGAAAGAAGCAAAGAGATACAAAGTTTTCTTGATAACTTTGCCAAAAAAGCCTTTGGAAGATCACCGACAGAAGCCAAAGAAAAAAATGTTTGTGTTTTTTGTGGCAAAGAAATAAAAATGGAAGATTTTAAAGATCAATTATCCATTAAAGAATATGGGATTTCAGGGTTTTGCCAGAAGTGTCATCCTGACACCTTTGGCTAATTTTGGAAAAATAATATTTTAGGAGGTAATTAAAAGTGAAAATCATTAATTTGAAAAGTAGAAATATAAAAGGGATTAAGGCAATAGACATAACGCCCAAGGACAACGTGGTGATTATATCCGGCAAAAATGGGGCCGGTAAAACCTCGGCTCTTGACTCTATTTGGTTTATTTTATGCTGGAAAGCTGGGGCGAAGGAAACCCCTATGCCCATTAGAAAGGGCGAAAAAGAAGCAGAAGGTGAAGTAACCTTATGTGAAGATTTGACGGCGGAAGATGTTGAACAGGGGAAAACTCCGGAACCGCTATTTATTGTAAATAGGGTATGGACAACTAAGGGCGATACCCAACTAAAAGTAACTAATGGAAAAGGATTAAAGTACACTACCCCACAAAAGCTATTAGATGACTTTATTGGCTATCTAAGTTTTGATCCGCGGTTATTTTCACAAATGAAGGGAAGAGAACAGAGGCAGGTGCTTATTGATTTAACTGGATTTGACATCACCGAAATAGAAAAAAGAATTGCTTACTTATATGATCAAAGATTAGAAAAAGGCCGGGAAGTAAAATTACTATCCGGGAATAGGGAAGAAATAACACTTGAAAATCTACCGGAAGAATTAATTTCAGTTGAAGATATTAATTATAGATTACAAGAAGCAATGGTAACCAATACAAAAATTGATGAAACAGTTAGGAAAAGAGAACAGGCACTAAATGAAATAGAAATGCTAAAAACTAATGTTATTGAATATGGGGATTATTTAAAATCACATGAAAAAATACCGGTTGAATCTCTAAATGAAAAGCTAACCGAATCGCAGGCAATAAATGAGCAGGTAAGGGCCAGGGATCGTAATAGGGCAGCAGACAGAAAAGAAAATAAGGCCAAAAATGAATATGACGATTTTACCAATGACATAAACGAACAAATTAAAATAAAAGAAGATGGCCTGAGAGAAAATTGGCATAAAATCCCCGATCAAAAACTAAGCCTAATCGAAGATGGTATAGCCTATGATGGTACTCCATACTCCCAAATAGCGTACTCAGAACAGTTAAGGATCTGTATAAAAATAGGAATGGCCTTAAATTCTAAATTAAAGGTTTTAAGGATTTCAGATTGGACTTTATTGGATAACAAAAGTAAAGAAATTGTCCGCCAAATGGCCAGAGAATTCGATTACCAGATCTGGGCGGAAGAGGTGGATGACACTGGTACAATTGGATTTTATATCGAAAATGGAGAAATAAAAGCCGAAAACGAAGATGCACCGTTTTAACGTGAAAAATAATATTAGGAGATTATT